>Ga0209581_1000096_pt1 | contig 290371 bp, 258 predicted proteins | sample Coa_R2_FD_187160 | JGI IMG/M metagenome (GOLD analysis project Ga0209581, IMG submission 187160) | Surface soil microbial communities from Centralia Pennsylvania, which are recovering from an underground coalmine fire - Coalmine... | ecosystem: Environmental > Terrestrial > Soil > Unclassified...
GGCCAAAGTATTACCATGCAAACTACGACAAAGATGCTTCGGATTGCGACAACTGGTTATCGTTGTGTTAGGCGCGTTTAGCAGCCATTCTGTCGCGTATTGCTTGCTGGGATGCATAGAGTTCTGCTACGCTCGAAGCTGAGGGATCGCTTGCTCAAGCATTTTCGTGTCCCCGGCCGTCTCGCCGTCAAACTTCCGGAGATCGGTGTATCTGTCCAGGCAGTTCTTCGCAAAGCTGGACTCCCGCGCGATCTGTTCGAACAGACAAGGATTCTTGTCTCGACCCAGGAATTGTTCGCGCTGTGGCGATCGATTGAGCAGGTGAGCGCGGATCCTTTGATCGGAATCAAACTCGGAGTCGAAACAAAGATGGAGCGGTTCCACGCGATGGCGATTGCGGCTCTGTCCACAGAAAATCTGGTGGCGGCTTCCGAGCACATGGCTCGCTATAAGAAACTGACCGCTCCGGAAGAGATTCTGACGCAACTCGATTCGCACGAATTTAGGATCAGCTTCCGATGGCTGCTGGCCGTAGAAGCCGAGCCAGCGGTGCTGACGGACTACTACTGCTTCTCCTGGACGCGCTCCCTGGCACAGCATGGAACCGGTACCGAGGTCAACCCGGTGCGAGTGGAGTATGTTCAAGAGCGCCCAAACCGGAGGCAGATCGAGCGCAGTCTCGGTTGTGAAGCCGTGTTCAATGCACCGTCTAACGCCATAATCTTTCGCGCTTCGGATGCCACAATGCCCTTTATCACCAGAAACGCGGAATTGTTGGATTTGCTTGTGCCGCAGTTTGAGAAACATTTGAAGCAATGCGAGGCTGAGGATAGTTTTCTCGAGCTAGTGCGCCGCGCCATTCAGGACAGGCTCACGGGCCACCGCCCCTCGATCGACGAGGTCGCCCGGGCCCTGCATATAACCCCGCGTACCTTGCAGCGCCGCTTACAGAATTCCGGATCCAGCTATCAACGATTGCTTGATGAAACGCGCCACCAGATGGCCCGCTACTATCTCAGCAACTCCGCTCTTGAGTTAAATGAAGCGGCGTACCTGCTCGGCTTTGAAGATCCCAATTCTTTCGGGAGGGCATTTCGTGTTTGGGAAGGAATTCCTCCCAGTGACTGGCGAGAACTTCAGCGGACGACGCGCAGCCGATTGCAACGTTCAGGGCGACGGCCCAAGTTGAGAACGGGCTGACCGTTTTACGGTTGACCATGGACCTTTCTTCTGTTTCACCTGGGCAGCATGTGCTCGCAACGAGGCATGGCGGGGAAGCGTGGCGGTATTTTCGGTTTATGGTAGGGTAATCGCAGAACGGATGTTCTCTCTGCTAACTCGTGGCGGATTGTGCGAACACGACACCGTTTACCGCCGCTTGCAACTGCCTGTCCATACCTTGCGCCAGCGCCTCGCGGGTCAGATCAACCTCAACATCTGGCGCGACACCACGACCTTCGATGCATTCGCCGCGCCAGGTGTACCAGCCAGCAACCGGCATCCGCAGGCGGTAACCTTTTAGCCCGGTTTATTCATGAAGCAGCGACAAATTTCAATTTCGTGCTGCACGATGCCTGACTGGAAGGCTTGGCAGCGGTGGGCCATTCGATGCTCGTCATTTTCTACCATCTGTTGAAAGAGGGCACCCCCTACGCTGATCTCGGCGGCGACTTCTTCGATCGTCTCGAACCCCAACGCTTGACTCGCTATTACGTGAGACGCCTGGAAGCTCTGGGTCATAAGGTCACGCTCGAATCCCGAGTCGCTGCCTGACCGGAATTTTCAGGGCAGAAAAGTCCTGGGGGAATTTTCAGTTGACAATCACACCTGAAGGAACTGGCAAGAAAGTATCAGGTGAGCAGGGCCAGCATCTGCAAGCTGCTGAAGGATCAATGTGCCAGCCAGGAATAGACACCTCTTGCTCAGGGCAGGCCTTGACACCGCAGCGACGGAAGCGGGTTGCTGCGGCCACTGGCTTGAGTTATACTATAATATAACTATTGGGAGTGACCATGCACACAACGAAATTGCGGAAGGTCGGGGGCTCGGTGATGCTGGCCGTGCCGCCTGCCCTGTTGGATGTCCTCGGCCTCGAGGCTGGGACCAAGGTTGGCATCGCGGTCGAAAGCGACCGGTTGGTCGTCGAGCCCGAGCGGCGGCCCCGGTATACCCTGGCGGAGCTTCTTGCCCAGTGCAACCCGAAGTCCCGGCGCAGCAAGGAAGATCGGGAATGGCTCTCTGATCGGCCGTCAGGGGGAGAGTTGATCTGATGAAGAGGGGCGAGATCTGGCTGGTATGCCTTGACCCTACTGCGGGACACGAACAAAAGGGGCGGCGCCCGGTACTGATCGTGTCCCCGGAAGCCTTCAACCGGGTGACGAAGGTCCCTGTGGTTTTACCTATCACCAGCGGGGGCAGTTTCGCGCGGACCGCCGGGTTTGCCGTCTCCCTGACGGGGGCCGGAACAAAAACAACGGGCGTGGTCAGATGTGACCAGCCCCGTGCGCTCGACCTGGGCGCGCGCGCCGGCAGAAGACTGGAGAGCATCCCGGAAACAATCATGGAAGAAGTCCTCGCAAAGCTGACGACGATCTTCGAATAGGGCGGGAAGGACAAGCACCGCTCAGCGGCCGGACTAAACTTTTCCTTCGCAAAACTATCTGCAAACCTCTGAAACAGGCCTCAAAACACGAGTGTCATAAAACCACGGTTCGTCAAAGTCGCGATTGCTGATGAACAGCAGGGAAGGCCCGCGAGGCTGGGAATGGAGGCGGCAGCATCGCTACGAGAGATTGTGGATTGCCAGCGGAGAGAATTGCGGGGCGAACGGATTAACCCAACTTCCGCGGTCGGCTAAGTGAAGCGTTTGTTTGCAAGGGGTTGCGTATTTATTCCGTCACTATGTGCCCGAGCTTAACTGCACGGAGCACACGCGCGATGGCACGAGCGACGGGCGTGAGCGAGGCCACGGTGCGACGCATCTGGCGGGTCCACGGGCTGAAGCCGCATCGAACCAAGACCTTCAAGCTCAGCAACGACCCGGCGTTCGCCGAAAAGCGGGAGGATATTGTGGGCCTTTACCGGAATCCTCCTGTGCACGCTTTGGTGCTCGCGGTGGACGAAAAGAGCCAAATCCAGGTGCTGGACCGCCCGCAGCCGGGGCTGCCGCTCGCGCCGGGGCGCCTGGCCACGAGGACGCATGACTATAAACGGCATGGGATGACCCCGCTGTTCGCCGCGCTCAACATCCTGGACGGCAGCGTGATCGGTGCTGGCATGCCCCGGCATCCGCATCGCGAAGGGTTGAAGTTCCTCCAACGGCTGGAGGAGAAAACACCCACCCACCGGCGCCTCCTGGCTCAACATGATCGAGCGGTTCTTTCGCGACCTCCGCAGCCAGCGGATTCGCCGCGGCAGCTTTGCCAGCGTGCACGAGCTGATCGCGGCCATTGAAAGCTATATAGCCCGGCCTTATCAGAAGCCGAACCCTTTCATCTGGACGGCCAAAGCTTCCGACATCCTGGAGAAAGTCAAACGCGCAAGAGCCAAGCTGAATAAGTCACGATCCGTGTGACGCACTACACTAGATGCTATCCCTTTATACCGTAGAGTACTTGTCGGCCATGCAAGTTTGGTGTCCTTTTGGGTGTACCCCTCAATCAAAATCCATCGCCATTAATGGCAATTCATCATAACCCCTGAATGCGACGGAAGCCGTATAAATAGCGGGTGATCTTAATCCATCGCAAATGGTTGCAAAGGCCTGGTTTACGCTTTTAAAGTGTGGGCCCATGACAGCCGAAAACTTCTTAACGGAGACCCTCCGTTGCATTAACGTGGAGTCTTATGCGGATCAGCTATTTGGTGTGTTACGACATTTCGGACGAAAAGCGGTTGCATAAGGTCTTCAAAGCCATGCGGAACTATGGCGATCATCTGCAATATTCGGTTTTCGAGTGCCAGCTTACTCCGACAGACTTGGCACGGTGCCGGAATGAACTCTCCCAGATTATCCATCATGACGAGGACCAGGTGCTTTTCGTGAATCTGGGTCCGGCGGAGGGTCGCGGTGATCGGGTGATCACGGCGCTGGGCAGGCCCTACGTAGCTCTCGATGCGCCTTGCATCGTGGTGTGAACGCAGCCCCAGAAGACATGGAAGGAGCATCAGGTTCGACACACTCTCCTGACAACGCCCGGGGCTTGGGGCTTAGAGGAAGGGTTTCAGGGGAGCTCTTGCGGAAATCGTACAGAGAACGGAGCGTGACCTGCCAGACTATCTGCCGGCACGGATGGTAAACGAGTTCGTCTATTGTCCTCGCTTGTTCTTCTACGAGTGGGTCGATGGCGTCTTCCGGGAAAGCGTGGATACGGTCGAAGGCACGCTCCAGCATCAGCGCGTGGACGCCAAAACCGACGAACTGCCACGTCCGGAGGATGCAGGAAGCGAAGTCATCCATTCGAGGTCTGTCACGCTTTCGAGTGAGCGCCTGCGCGTCATTGCCAAAATGGACCTGGTGGAAGTTTTGGAGGGCTCGGTTACGCCGGTCGATTACAAACACGGACATCCGCGCGAAACCGATAGCGGCATTGAGCTTTGGCCGACGGACCGCGTCCAGCTTGCAGTGCAGGGGCTGATCCTGAGCGAGAATGGTTATGCCTGCGAAGAAGGCGTGGTCTATTACGTACGGACGCGCCAGAGAGTCCGCGTGGCCTTTGACGACAATTTACTCTCCGAAACCGAACGCGCCATTGCTCAGGCTTGGGAACTGGCGCGCTCCGGGGCTATTCCGTCGCCACTCGAAGATTCGCCCAAGTGTCCGGGCTGCTCGCTGGTCGGCATCTGTCTACCGGATGAAACCAACACACTGCGAGTGACGCTGGCTCAGGAGACGGCTGCCATCCAGCTTAACCTTTTCCCGGCGGAAGCTGGCGAAGCCGCGGAATGTTCGCATGCCGAGCCGCGCCGCCTTGTAACGCCGCGCGACGATCTCCGCCCCCTTTATCTCAACACGCAGGGGGCACGAGTGGGGAAAAGCGGCGGTGTGCTCCAAGTGCGCGACAAGGAGGATACACGCCAGGACGTTCGCATCGCCGAGATTTGCCAACTAAACGTGATGGGGAACGTTCAACTTACCACTTAGACTATCCAGGCTCTTTGCGAGGCGGAGATTCCCATCTGCTATTTCTCTCAGAGCGGATGGTTCTACGGCATCACCACCGGTCTCAACGCGAAGAATATTTTCCTGCGCAAAGCTCAGTTTCGGTTTGCCGATGAAGAGTGGTTCCAGCTTGCCCTGGCACGCCGTTTGGTGGCGGGCAAGATTCGCAACCAGCGCACGATGCTGCAGCGCAATCATACCGAGCCCAATTCGCAATCGCTGCGGAGCCTCAAGCAAATGGCCGAGCAGGCCGAGCGCGCTCGAAGCCTGGAGGAACTGCTCGGCATCGAGGGCAACGCGGCGCGGGCCTACTTCGCCGATTTCGCCGGAATGATCAAGCTGGAAGAGGATGGCGATAAGGGAGCCTTGCAGTTCCGGTTTGACTTTTCGTGCCGCAACCGCCGCCCGCCGCGAGACGCAGTGAATGCCATGCTGTCACTGGCCTACAGCTTGCTCACCAAAGACTTTACGATCGCTTGCTACGCGGTGGGATTCGATCCGTACATAGGTTTCTATCTCCAACCGCGCTTCGGCCGGCCGGCGCTTGCTCTCGACCTGATGGAGCCTTTCCGCCCTCTGATCGCCGATTCGGCCGTGCTCACCGCCATCAACACGCGCATGGTGACGCCGCGGGATTTCGTTCAGGCCGGCCCGGCCGTGGCCCTGACGCCGAAAGGCAGAAAATCTTTTTTCCATGCCTACGAATTGCGCATGGATACGCTTGTCACGCATCCTGTCTTCGAGTATCGTGTCAGTTACCGCCGCCTGCTTGAGATACAAGTCCGGCTGCTGGCTCGTTACCTGGAAGGTGAGATCGGTGAATACCCCGTGTTTACCACAAGGTGACAGCTTCCCAGCGCTTGTGTAGAATGTCCCCAAACCAGCTTCGTTTTTGAGGCTTCCCTATGGATGTCCAGCGCAACTGGAGGCTGAGGGCTCTGACCCCAATCTGGACCGGCGACGTAAATCGCAAAGATGACCGCACGATTGCGACGGGCCTGCTTGGTTCGCTCCGCTGGTGGTTCGAGGTCCTGGTACGCGGGCTGGGCGGCAGCGCATGTGACCCGTCGGACCTCGCTAGCCGGTGTCCCGACAACAATGGTAAGCACTGTGTGGTATGCGAGCTATTCGGATGCACGGGCTGGGCCAGGAAGTTCCGGTTCGACGTTTTGGATGAAAGCGGCAAGATCAAACGGGATCAGATCAAGAAGGATGAGAAGTTCCAATTTCGTTTCACGCCGCTTCGTCCGATGCGTGACGAGGAGTGGGCGTTGCTTGACCTCACCCTGCGCCTGATCGCGGATTATGGTGCTATCGGCGGAAAAACGGCTCTGAAGCCTTCCGATGAGAACAATCGGAGCAATCAACCACATCATCAGGATTACGGGCTGATCGCTGTTGAGCAGCGTCCTGATGTCCCGTCAATGAAGAAAGAGGCTCTCCAGAGCTACGTAGTATCGGGTTGGCGATCAGTCGACCATGGCGATTTCGGCTGGGCATCGATTGAGAACTTCTGGTGCGTTGGAGGGAAATTCCTCACACGGGAGAGTCCGACCAGTAGCACTTTCAATAGGATCCTCGACCGCGACCAGCGAAAGACGTGCACCGACTGCGGAAACATACACAACCCGCCGACAAGGTGTCCCCAAACCCGGGGACACCCGAGGCGCTATAGCGATGGGAATCCGTCTGCGCAGCCTGAGAAGTGGCTAGCCGGCGGGCAAGGAGAGAGCAAAAAGGTCTTCAGCTTCAAGAATCCGCCCCGAACATTCGGATTCGTGAAACCCGGCCTGATGACTCTGGACGCCATGCACCAGCGGTTGAGGAGCGTCTGGTCAGGCCTCGCCGACAACGAGTTCCTCACAGGTCCAACCATTCTTGACCGTCTGTTGGCCGACGCTAAGGGAGGTGCTCGATGAAGTTTGATCTGTATGCTGAACTGGCATCTCTCCAGGCATGCCCGACGACGTCGGCCTTACCGGGCGGGCTGGCGTCGGGATTCGTTGACGGCTGCACGGCTTTCAATGCGCGTGGTGGCCAGTCCAAAAATGAGGCGCGGGACTGCTATCGGAAGCGTGCGGCTGCCGGTACGCTCCAACTTCCCTCCGAGCTCAATTTGGATCCGGACCTTGGAGCACCTCTCCTAAAGCACTGGCTTGCTATCGAAATCAAGTTTAAGCTGCTTTCGCCCTGGTACTCGAAGGACGACCGCCCATTCCACGTTCTCGACAACCCGGTGCGCAAGGACCGGGTGTTTGGGGTTCCTTACATGTCAGCGGCAAGCTGGAAGGGCCTCTTGCGGTGGGCATTTCGCGTGCACACCGGGCTGATCGGTCCCGCCCCAATACAGGACGAAGAACAACGAAGGAAGGCCGAGGCCTGCGAAGTGCACTTGTTCGGCAACGAGAAAGGGGAGAAAGAAGATTTCCGGCAAGGGTCGCTGGCCTTCTATCCGACCTGGTTCGACAAGATCGGCTTTGAGGTGATCAATCCGCATAGCCGGAAGACACGCGCGGGCACGCAGCCCATTCTCTACGAAGTCGTTCCGTCGGGCACCGAAGGCGTGCTGCGCCTGCTTTATGCGCCCCTTCCAGGCGACGATGGCCTTGGAGTTGCCGAACGCATCGATGCGCTGCAAAAGCTGCTCGATGCAGCCGAACAACTCCTCACAGTCTAAGGTTCTTCCGCCAAGCGTACCGCCGGCTGGGGTATTGCAGAAGTGATAGAAGCCCGAGCCAATGGCGGGGAGTGGAGACAAGAGCACCCTCTCCAAAAGTTGAAGGACGGGCTCGATACTCTGCTTTCATCAGAGGTCGATCACAGATGAGTGTTCCGGCCCAAGAAACGATGGTCAACAAACTCCGGGAAAGCCGGTCGCTCCTGCTGGCCTGCGAAGCCATTGGCTGGCTCCACATGACCGGGAAAGCGCACCCCGATTTCCTCCGACATCACGGGGACGCCGGCGTGAGCTACAAGCCCAAGGACTGGCACAAAGCCCTTGTGCCCGCCTGGAGCGACCGGCTCGCCTGGCTCAGGTTGTCCAACAGCGGGTTATCTCTGCCCGGCAGCTTAGCCGAATTTCTGGAGAAGTACGACGCGGGGCAATCAGAGAGCAGCTTGGTCGGCTTCCTACAGGCTGCCCACGCGATGGCCTCAGGCATCGAAAAGAACCTGCCTTCCTCCACCTCGGCGTACCTTGGCCAGGACGTCACGCACATGTGGCTGGCTTCGCCGTTTGGGCATCCGGTGAGGAATCTCCTTGCCGATCCGCCGCCCATCCTGGCGCCGGGCGCCTTCGAAAGGCTCCTGGAGCGCATCGGGAAGTTGCTCGACGATTTACACCAGCTCGTTAAGACAGCAGGCACAGACGTGGATCCGTGGCAGCAATGGCGCGAGGCTGCTATCGGCTCTGACGGCTGGCTGCGCGGGGCGTTCCTTTCCACACTCGCTGAAACACGGCTGCCGAACAACGACGTGACACTGTGGGATCAATCCTACGTTGCGGCAGCCCTGTTTAAATCTGCCGTGGCTGGAGCTTTGTTGGCGGGGTGCAACGAGTGGAATAACCTGAAGCAGCAGACGCGCTGGCGCGTGCTTACGATCGGTCTTGGCAGCCGCCACTACGAAGCGCGCGCTGTGAAGATCGGCGACTGGGCAGGCGCCCGGCGTGACATCGACGGCTTCTTTGATCAAGTCCGGCGCTTGATCGAAGTAGACCTTGCGGCGGGTTCCCTGATCTACCGGGATGACGAGACGCTCGCCTTCACGTTCCCGAACCTGCGCCTCGACGCGACCAGTCAAAATTCCAAAAGCAGCCTCGACGATGCGTCCGCCGAATCACTCCGAGGTGAGATAGAAGTCGAAGTAGAAGACTTTGCAAGGGGCAAACGGTTAGAGACACCGCCACTCACGCTGCTGTCCGGCTCCACGCGATCGTTCGTCGGCATGGTAGCTGAACTTCGCAAAGCGCGCACGATTCTCGCTATTCCCCTGCACCGGACGTGGACGGTCCCGGAGCCCGGCTCGGCCAGAGGCCACGTATGTCCCGTCTGCCAGGTGCGGTTCAATCAACTTGGAACGAATGACCGAACTGAGAACGACCGTAAGCAGCGCGTCTGCGCGGTGTGCGCGGATCGGCGCAAAGGGCGGCTCGATGCCTGGCTAAATGGTGACGGGGACACGATCTGGATCTCCGAGGTCGCCGATAACAATGATCGGGTCGCTTTTCTGAGCTTCAGCCTCGAGATCGAAGCATGGATTGGCGGCGACCAGGTTGATTCCCTCCGTGCGCAAAGCATCAGCGAGTGGCGGCGCTTCAACGCCACGCTAGATAATCGCGACAACCCGATCGACCTTGCCAAACCGTTCGCATCTTTGGTTGAGTATGTTCGGGCGAAGCTTCCGAGCCTCGACACGAATGATCCGGTCCTCCGCAGCCTGCAAGAAGGCTACCGGCACGAATCGAAATGGGACAGCTTCTTCTCTAAGATCGTCGAGGACCGTTCCGGCGCGCCGGAATGGGGGCAACTTGACGATGATGCGCGAGCACGGTGGATCGTCCATCAACTCTTTCGCAAATTGCCGTCGCCTGGCCGCATCCACCGCTTCTGGCGCGCTGCTGAGACCTTCTTTGATGAACTGTTGATCCGCTTCCGTGAGATAGCCTCTGCTCATCCCAATCGCTGGAGGGTCCGGCGGCTACTGCTGGCACCGGATGGGCAGGGCGGCGGCTGGGAGGACCGGGAGACCTACGCCGGCCGGCTGGGAGACGCTCCGTTCGAGGTTCTGTACCGGGCCGACCTCGGCCGATTCGTGACGATTTGCAATCTGGCTCGTTGTCTTGACGCGGCATCGCCCGAGCAAAGCCTGCGAGGACGCTCTCTCGAAATGAAAGGCGACGACGGCCGAACGCGCACTCTCACGATTGAAAGCACTGGCGAACCCGACAGGATTGCGGCCTATGCACCGGTGATTCCTCTCGAACGCAGTCCGCAGCGGTTCCGGATGCTCGTTCCTCTCGAATGCGCTCCAGCGTGCATCGAAGCGGCGACCGAAAAATGGCAGGAAGAGTTTGGCCGCGTGTGGGACCGGATGCCTCTCCGCATAGGTATCGTCGCATTTCCCCGGATGACGCCCTTTCAGGCAGTGATCGAGAGCGCTCGCAACCTGGAAGCGGATCTTACGGAAACGAAACCCGAAGTGTGGCGCGTGAAGGATCGCCGCACAAAGGACGGGGTGACGGCTTTGACGCTGGTTCGTCCGGATCGCAACCATGAGACGGTTCTCGTGCCCACCGGATTGCCCGACGGCCGGGATGACGTTTTCTATCCGTACTTCCAGATCGAAGATAACGCGCTCCGGCACGCGCGCGACTTCCAGCATCCGAACGGAACAGTGTACCGGCATGCCGCGGCTCTCCATGCCGGCGATGGCGTCGTTGTCCACCCGAGCCGCGTCACCGCCGTCTTCCTCGATGCAACCGCTCGCCGGTTTGAGAAGGGCAAAGGTTGGTACCTTTCCGATTTTCGGCGCATGCGGGACACCTGGACTCTGCTGGAGCTCGTGACACCGAGCCTGGGCGCCTTGCGCGGAGCGTGGGCCGAGTTGGAAGAGCGGCAGATTGCCTGGCGCAACGCAGACGGGAACTGGGTAGATGGCGCAGACAAGGAGTGGATCGAATTCGCGCGTGCTGTGTTGAGCGACCGGCTGGGTGTTTCCGGGGCGGCGCTGGAACACCTCGTGGAAGCGGCCCGCGATGGCATTCTGGAATGGGCCATCGAATGGCATCTGGGCTGGCTGAAACGAGGAATGGAGGATTGAGCATGGGAGAAAGCTTCAAAACGCATCGCATCACAGGGATGGCAGTCGACCCGATTCACGTCGGCACGGGCGGCGGGCGGCTCGGCCGCGTGGATCAGTCGATCGTCCGGGATCCGGTCACCCGCGTGCCGAAGATTCCCGGCTCGAGCCTGGCGGGCGTTTATCGGGCCTATGCCGCCATGGCCAAAGGGAAGTACCCCGACTGCGCAGGTCAGGGACAGCCGGACAAGCAAGGCAAGGGAGGCCATTGCGGCAAGCCTGACTGTCCCATCTGTACCGTGTTCGGTTTCGCCCGAAGCGCGGGCGGCGGATTCGCCGGGCTTGCCGCTTTTGCCGACGCTCAGGTGTTGCTCTTCCCGGTGGCGACCCGTGAAGGGCCCGTGTGGATCACGTGTCCAGGAGCGATGAGGCTCATCGGCGCCGAGATTAGCGGACTGAGCGACGCAGTGGTGCATCGCCCGACCAAAGGACAACCCTTGAACTTAGGCTGGTTGCTGTTGCCTGTCGAGAAGCTTCCCGAGGGGAATGATCTCAAACAGTGGTTGAATTCAACGATTCCCAGCTTCATCGGTGACCGCCTCGCTGTGGTCTCCGACAAGCTCTACTCCCACATCGTCAACAGCAATCTGGAGGTGCGGACTTCCGTGTCCATCAATCCGGAGACCGGGGCAGCCGAGGAAGGCGCCCTGTTTACCTACGAAGCGCTCCCGCGCTCTACGGTGCTCCTGTGGGAGGTGATCTCGAAGAACCCGGCACACTTCAAGGTGGGCAATGCCGCGGTTGACGCAGTGAAGGACACGGATGCGGTCTTCAATGTGGTGGCCGCAGCACATCCCTATCTGGAATGCCTCGGGGTCGGTGGCATGGGCACGCGCGGGATGGGACGACTCCACGTGCTTTCGGCGAAGGAGATTTCGAAACAGGCTTCGGTTTCCGGAAACCAGACAGGAGGCGCCTGATGCAGAACCTGGACGTCGAATGCGCGAAGCTCGGCCGGGCGCTGGCCGAACTCGATAGCGATGACAAGACGCTGACCAGCGCGTTGAGCGTGCTGGAAGAGCAAGGCGTCTATGCCTGCTTCCTCTTTCTCCATGCCCAAGGCGGGAAGGCCGGCAAAAAGGTCAGCAACGAGCTCGATAAGTTCCTTCGGAAGACCCCCGCGGAGTCGCCTCTGCTCGGCGACGGCGACTTGTTCACCGCCCTTCAAGCGCTTGCCGCGGATCTCGACAACTTGCTCTTCGCGCGGGACCTGCTCCGCCAGGCGCTCGTCTATGGCCGCTATCACGCCAAGGCCAGGGAGGCGAAGGCGCAGTGAGCTGGACGCTCTATCGCTGGACGTGGCGGCTGGAGTCTCCCTTGTTTGTGGGCGCACCACCTGCAGGGAGCCTGAATCGTTGCCGGCTCTACGTGCCTTCGCGCGCTCTATGGGGCGCCCTCACGGCTGAGTTGGCGCGACGCCGTGCGAATGCTTCCCCGAGTTACGAAACGGAGGGCACAACGCTCCACGAGAACGCCCGCTTCACCTACCTGTTTCCCGCGGAATGCGACGGGAAACATTGGCGGGCCTGGTTGCCACGCTATGAAGAGAACAATGGGTTGGTCTGGCGGCGCGAGGACCGGCCGGACAGCAAGCACGACATCACCAACCGTCAGATGCGCCTGCGGCTGTTAGATGCCCGCCCGGGAACCGCAATTGATCCCGATTCCGATAGCGCCGAGGAGGGCAGTTTGCGCGAAACCGAGTGCGTGTTGCCCCGGTGGCGAGACATCGAATCTCCCGTCGCCTTTGTGGGCTACGTATTCTTTAAAGAGGGCTTCTCAGACCTGCGAGACGTCAAGGTCATCTTTGTGGGCGGCGACACGCGCTACGGGCTCGGCCGGCTGCGTCGCGTCGGAGAGTTAGCTTCCAGTTCCGATCTCTTTGGGGCTCAGGTGTTGCTTGACCAAGATGCTCCCATGATCCAGACCAGTCATCTCCTGGCGCATACTCATCTGAGCGACCAGGCCCCGAAGATTGTCGGTAGCCAGGAAGTGCTTGCGGGTTGGGACCGAACGAAAGCCGATGCGTTTCGCCGTACCGCGGAAACACCCCTATGGACACCGGGTTCACAGGTCTGCAATGGAGATGTGCGAAAATGGAAAATCAGCCGGGACGGAGTTTGGAAATTTGCGCCGGAGGGTTCAGGGTCCCATCAGGGGCGAGGGTGAACGGAAAGATACCTCAGAATGCGGCGAGATGGAATTTCTCTCCTCGGCAGCTTTTCGCCCGCGAGCGGTGAGGTGGTGGCGATAAGCCGGGAGCCGCTCGCAGCATATAAGGACTTTGGATGCCTGGAGTTTGGTGACAGGACGTAGCAAGGCACTGAATCGTGCCGGTGGCGACGGCCCAACCGCTCGCAAACCGAGCCGCAGATCTTTGAAAACTGATAGGATAGAGAGGCGCTATTTCCGCGATCATTTGATCGCGGCCCCATTGAAGCAACAATTGAAGTTGACGCAAGCAGGGGACTCTTTAGCTATTTCCGCGATCATTTGATCGCGGCCCCATTGAAGCCAGTTCAGGTCCGCACCGGCGCGACAGGCCGCATAGATTTCCGCGATCATTTGATCGCGGCCCCATTGAAGCACGTTTGTCGAAATGACAAAGTCAACACCCGCAAGCATTTCCGCGATCATTTGATCGCGGCCCCATTGAAGCGGGTTTTGAACGCCGGTTGTGTAATCACCGCCAGCCGTCATTTCCGCGATCATTTGATCGCGGCCCCATTGAAGCCGGGATTTTTAAGTCGTTCCGTCACCACCCACAAGATTTCCGCGATCATTTGATCGCGGCCCCATTGAAGCCATGATAAAATTTGGACCGCCATACGGCTTGCACTATTATTTGAGACCGACTGGGGAAGTAAACCAGTGCTGAGACGGAATGCTGTTGCAAAAGGGCACAAGCCTAAAGAGTCTCGCGTTTGAGTACTGTGTCTTAAAGTGCTATTTTCCCCTGCGGTAAGTTCATCGCGTCGAACCATGGCCGCCCATGACCCTAAGTCATTACTACACTCGGCGCTCCGACTAGAGGACGACCGTTCACCATTTCCATGGCAAGAGGTTCTTCTGGAGAAGATGTGCCGGGGCGAGCTTCCGGATGGGCTGGACATACCGACGGGCCTGGGAAAGACGTCCGTTATGGCGGTCTGGCTGGTGGCGCACGCCTGCGGCGCTCGCCTGCCAAGACGGCTGGTTTATGTGGTAGACCGACGAGCCGTAGTAGACCAGGCAACGGAAGTCGCCGTAGGTCTCCGAGATTGGATCGGACAACAGTCGGACCTCGATCGGCCATGTTCATGCAGACCGCGAGATCCGGCGCGCGTTAGTTGAAACTCCGGCCGCGTGCCTCCTTCACCCGAAGGACGTCCAGTGGGCGTTTTCCGGCCTTGATCTCGTCGAGCCTGATGGTGGCGAGGTTCATGCAACGCTGATTCGGACGGACAACGACAGTTTTCTCAGGCATTATGGAGCGGCGAAGGAAGATCGCGCATACCGTCTTTGGCGCACCGTTACGCCAGCCGTGCTTCCCGAAACGGCCCGGCGACGCCGGATCGACCCAGCGCGTAAGATTGAAGAAGCGAAAGCAGGAAGCGAACGCCGCGCCGAGCAGGAACGTGCTGCCGCAGCCGTCACGCAAGCACTGCGCCATGCTCAGGTTCGCGAGGGCGTAGATGCGATTCGCGTGCAACGGGAGCCATTCGAGGCAAACGGGCGAAGCGCCGAGGACTTCGCTGAAGGAACCCGCTTCGAGAAACACCGCCTCTGGCATGTTGAAATCGAGTTTTCTGCACCAGTTCAGGGTCCGCTGACGATGGGTGACGGTCGCTTCCTTGGCCTGGGGGTAATGGCGCCGGTGATTCAGGCGAGAGGAATCTACGCCTTCGCGGTTGCATCTGGACTGGTGGGCTCACCGGACCCGGAAGACCTCGCTAAAGCGCTGCGGCGGGCCGTGATGGCACGTGTACAGGAACAGATACAAGGGTCCCTGCCGAGGTATTTCTCTGGCCATGAAGCAGACGGTTCGCCCGCACGCGCATCCCACAGTTCCCATCTTGCCTTCGCTTTTGACCCAGCCCAGGGAAGGCTGCTCGTCATCGCTCCGCATGTTTTAGACCGGCGCCCTCCAGCGGAGGATGAGGCAGACAATCTGGCAATCCTCGACCGTGCGCTTGAAACGTTGCGGGAACTCCGAGCAGGCGAAGTCGGTATTCTGTCCCTCAGGCCTACCGTGATGGTTATGGAAGAAGATCCGTTGTTCGCTCCCTCACGACAGTGGAGCACGCTCACACGATACCGGGTGACGCGCCATGTGCGCGCTGCGGATGCTCGACAAGCGCTAGCGATCGATATCCAAACTCAGCTCCGCTTGCGTCAATTTCCCGAGGCGGAGGTCACGGCTTTTGAGTGCAAAGGGATCGCTGGCAAGGGGCTAGAGGGAGGTGCAACATTAAAGTTCAAAGTAGCGGTCACGGGACCTGTGCTCTTAGGTCGGACCCGCTTTCTGGGCGGGGGTATGTTTGTAGGCCAAGATACCGCTTCGCGCTAAATCCCCTTTAGCAAGGTGCTGCAAAAGCGATGATTTTTAAAATGCGGAGGGGTTCCCACGCGAAAAAGCATGACTGCGGAGCGGGATGTCGCTCCTCGTTGGTGTTCGTTTTTTCGTTTGACATCGCCTCTGCCTCTCCGTTGGGGCTATGCAGTGGCCTCCAGGTGGGCCAAGCGCAACAGATTAACCCGAATTCGTAAATTGAGGGGCACTGTTCCGAGCGTAATCCGTTAGATTGAAGTTGATTAGACAAAATCTGCGGAGGCACAGAACAGTGCAGAGAAAAGTTAGCTCACTTTGGGGCAGAAAGAAAGTGGTTTTGCGCCAGACGCCACGGGCGGTGACACCGTTCGGGGGCTGAGCGTTTTCATCGAGTTTCTGAAACAGATCGGTTTTCCGGAGCAAGTGCGTCGGGACCTGCCGTTTTGTTTGAGCTCACCGAATGCCATTCCGGCCGAAGAGACCTTCACGGCGTTTGTGATCTCGGTGGTGGCGGGGGCGCGGCGTTTTGCGCACAGTTCGATGTTGCGGGCCGACCGCGCGCTGGGGGCGCTGTTGGGGATCAAGCGTTTTCCAACCGACGGGACGATCCGGAATCTGTTCAAGCGTTTCACGCAAGGGATGGTGGTGCGGAGGTACGAGCCGCTGTGGGTCTGGCAGGTGGCAAGGTTGCCCAAGCGCGAAGAGGGTTACAGCCGGGACCTGGACTCGACCGTGTTCGAGCGCTACGGGAAGCAGGGAGGCGCGCGCAAGGGCTACAACCCTCGGAAACACGGACGGGCCTCACACCATCCGTTACTGGCGGTGTTGGGAGAAGCCTATTTCATTCTCCACGGCGGGTTGCGGAGCGGGAACACGACGGCGGGGCGCGGGGCGGTGGAGTTTCTGAAAGAGGCGCTGGCCAAGCTGCCCCGTCTCGGATGGATTCGGGTGATACGGGCCGATGCCGGATTTTTCGGTCAGGCCCTGCTCGCCTACCTGGAAGCGCAAGGGTTGTCGTACATCGTGGTGGCGCGCCTGACCCGTTGGCTGAGGCAGGAGGCGGTGCGGGTTCGGGAGTGGCAGGCGCTGGATGCGGTCTACGCGGTGGGCGAGTTTCACTTGCAACTGTGGGGATGGAATCGTGCCCGAGGCTTTGTCGTGGTGAGAGAACAGTTGCGGGAGACGTAGGGCTCGCTGGGCAAGAAGCTGTTCGAGGTGCCGGGCTACACCTTCCGGATTTTCGTGACCAATCGAGCCGATCCGCCGGAGGAGATCTGACGCGACTACAATCAGCGGGCTTCGATCGAGCAACGCATCGAGGAGTTGAAATCGAACCTGGCGGCGGATGGTTTCTGCCTGAACCAGTTCTATGCCACCGAGGCAGCCTTCTTGAGCATTCTGATGCTGTTCAACCTGCTGGCGGAATTCCAGTGCGCGGCTGGCCTGAGCGGCTATCGCCAGCCGGCCAGCTTGCGGGTGCAGGTCTTCCTGTGGGGGCGATTCTGGGCCGCGCCGGACATCGCACGGTGCTGCATCTGTCCTCGGCCTGGGGCGGTCTCGAAAAGCGCAACCCGTTGTTGGACAAACTCTTACACTATGAAATCCCAACTTCGCGCAAGTTGGACCTTCAGCCCAAAACCGCAGGCTGACCCGAGACTCTCATGATCCAATTCCTCTCTCGAAAATGCACTTCAACTTACGAATTCGGGTTTATTGCTGGTCAGGATCATCGACCCGTGCTCGTAGCGGTCGCTGACCAGTTGAAACAGGCAGGTGGCCCCGAACGGGTCTAAGGCCAGGTAGCCAATTTCGTCAATAAATGTTGAGCTCAAAATTTGATTGACGAGTTGGGCTATCTGGCCCTCGACCAGGAGACCTCGAACCTTTTCTACCAGGTCGTCTCCACCCGTCACGCTCGCAAACGGAGCACACTGATCACGACCAACAGCGCCTTTTCCGAATGGGGCAATATTCTCCACAACACCACCATCGCTGCTGACCATCAAACCGGCAGAACTGCTGCTCTTTTATTCCGGCGCGGACACTCCATCAATCGATGGTCCGCCGGGTGGTACATCCCACCGTTTATTCGAACCGCCGGAGGCCACTTCCAGCACAAGCCTGGGGGACCGCAAGTTTCGTCAGTTTCGGCTGCTTAGAACTCCGCCTTGGCTGAGCTTTTGAAACATATGGAATGCCTGTTGTGCCTTATCATCTCTCCCCTGCCGGTGATAGATGCGGCCGAGTGCGTAGTAGGGTGCGGCAAAAGAGGGCTTCAGCGACACTGCATGTTCAAGCTGGAGCATTGCTTCCTTGTCTTTACCCTGTTTTTCCAACATCAATCCCAACTGATAGTAGGCATCCGGAAAATGCGAGTCGCAGTGGAGAGAGTTCTCAAGGGCAGCCGCCGCCTCAGCAAATTGATTCATCTTGATGAGCAGGGCCCCAAGGTTTAATCCCGGCCATGGAGAGCAGACTTCCTGTTGGTTCAGCTGCAAGCCTTGACGAAATACTCGAACCGCCTCATCGTATTTGCCCAAGGCCTCTAAACAGAGCCCAAGATCCTCGTAGGCATTCACAGAGCGGGGATTGAGTTCGATGGCTCTATGAACTTCATCTATTGCCTTCGCATAGTGCATTTCATCGTAGTCCAGGCGTGAGAGCCAGTAAGGGTAAAGAAAATTCTGCGGGTCGGTCCTCTCAAGCTTTTCAAGCTCTGGCCGTGCCCAGTCGCGACGTCCCAGGACGATATAGCTCATCGCAAGGGTAAATCGGCTCCGTGGATCGAGCGGTGCTATCCTTTCTGCCTTCTTGTAGGCAACGGCAGAGTTCAGGTATTTCCCGTCAAGGAAGAAGATCCCTCCCAAGACGATAAGCAAATCATGTGACCGTGGCCGGTTGTTGATTTCGTGAACCAGCAATTTCTCCGCCGTTTTATAATCGCGGTTGTTAATGGCTTGCTCGACGTTCGTTCGCAACGGCTCGGTCAATGAGCGCGTCAGAATGTCATTCGCAGTGACTTCATGGGGGAGTGGCGGTTCCTGGCATCCGGCGACAGCCGTGACCGTGAACACGATGGCGAGCATTGCGGTCCAGACATGGAACTTACAGCCTCTCATGACCTCGCCCATGAGAATCCGCGGGGGTATCGTGCTTTCATCGGGCCTCCTGTTTAAGCCTGCTTTCGAGGGCAAGTGCAGCAGCACTTTGTGGGACCAGGGCCAATTCCTTCCTAACTTCTGCAAGGGCAACCTGCGTGTTCCCCTGCTGCAAAGCAATTTCAGCTATTTCAAGATGCAGGCCGGGAAGTTTGGGATCTTCACGAACTGCGCTTTCAAGCAGGGTCTTGGCGCGATCCAGTTGGCCCTGGGCACGATATCCTTCCGCCATGACTTGAAGCAACCGCACGGACCTCGGATCGATTCGCTGAATATTCCTCGTGCACCATTCAGCTAACTTTAAATAGGCTATCCCCAGTTCATATGCATACTCGGCCGCATCCGGAGAAATTCGGCGCAGAATCTGGAACTGTTCTACTGCCTTCAAGGGTTGGTCCGCATCCAGGTACGCTTTCCCGAGTTCGAGCCGGGCTAAGGGTTCATTTGGGGCGATGAGGGTAGCTTTATTAAGCTGGCGAATCGCGTCAGAAATCTGCCCGAGAGACAAAAGACTCGCACCCATCAGAACGTATGGAGACTCATCATCGGGGTCAAGCCGAATTGCACGCCGAAACTCCGCAATTGCCTTTGTGTGTTCATGCTGCATTTGGAAGACAATGCCAAGATTCGTGTGGACAGCGGTTGTCTCGCCGCCAGCGCGAATGACCTCCTCAAAGATATGCTGCGCGTCAGTTAAACGGTCGGACTTCAAGGCCTGAACTCCTGCGCGGAACCGGGCCTGGAGATTCACAGGCAGCGGGCTCTGCGGGCTATTGCTATTCTGTGCAGCTATGACTCGTGGAATAAGAACCATCGCGGCCATCATGATGCCGAGCAACAGAGCATTACCTCTGGCTGGGCGTTTCCACGCTCCTGCGGCAGAAGGAGGGTTTAGGTTTGGCCTCGTCCCTTTCTGTCTATCTCGGCCCAAGTGGAATAATAGTGTCATTGTCGATGACCCGCTGGCGAGATTTGATCTCCTCCTGCGAAAGCCGCTCAGATGCCGCCAGCGCTTTCTGCGCCTGTGATAACATTCCCATCCTTCCGTAGGCCCTTGCGAGAAGCGAGTATGCCTGGCGCATCCGAGGCTCAAGCCGTAAGGCTTCTTCAAGCTCAGCTACAGAGCCCTTCAGGTCACCTATCCTCAAGAGCGCATCTCCCAGACCAAAGTGAGCCGCTGCTGATCTGGGATCGCACACGAGTGCTAATCGGAAATATGGAATTGCAGCGTTCGGCTGCTGAAGGTACAGGTAGGAAACTGCCATTCCATACGCGCTAACATAGTTACGCGGGCTGACTTTGAGCGCTTGTGAATAATACGTGGTGGCGGATTGAAAGTGAAATTGCGAGCGTTCCAGGTCCGCGATTGCTACAAGCAGTTCCAGGGAGTTGGGAGCAAGCTTGAGAGCCTCCTTGTATTCTTTAACAGCATCGGCTATGTCCCCTCTGGAGCGATACGATTCCGCCATTAACTGGTGAACTCGGAACGAATTCGGATTCAGCCTCTGCAACTCGTGGAATTCCTGCTGGGCCATCAGGGCGCTTATTTGACTGAGAAAATAGAGCACGTCGACATTCTTGGGGTCGATCTGTGTGGCTGTGGCGAGTAGCTTTAGTCCCTGCTGATAGTTGCCTTCGGCGATTACAGCGCGGGCAAGCAGAGTGAGTCCGGCGGTCGAAGATCGATGCAGCTTCAAATAACTCTCGGCCAGCGATTCCGCCTGCCGATAGTCTCCCCGATATAAGGCTTGAGTTGCTCCAGCGAGTTCGCATGCGTCGTCCTTGGAGGAAACTCCGCCTGCCAGTGTCACCGAAGCCACGAATGTTATGAGGCAAGCAGCTACAATAATGGATCGAAGGTTTTTCCAAGCAAACATCTAACGTCCGTCGTTCTCTGCTGTATACCGTTCAATCCTGATCGATCGCAGGAATTCCCTGGCTGTTTGGGAACGGGTTTCTTCCAGCTTCATGAAGCGTAATCTCTGTGATCTTGCACGAGAATCGTGCGTCCGCTCGTACAACATCATCAAGTTAAGATTGGCACGATAGTTCGTGGGGTCTTTTTGAAGGGCGGTTTCCAGGGCCGCCTCAGCCGCCCCATATCGCTGTTGCTTCATGCACAGGATGCCACGCTCTGTCAGAGCATCAGGATAGTCGGGGTCTTTCCGCAGCGAACGGTTGATTTCAACCTCAGCCTGATCCAGTTTACCCTCCATGTTGGCAATCCGCCCGAGAAAATAATGTGCCGCCGCGGATGTCCGCTCATATCTCGTCGCCTTCTCAAACTCCTTCTTTGCTGAGTCGAGGTCATGGCTATAGAAGTAGGCAACGCCAAGTGCAAGCGTCCCTCGGGGATCCTGTGGCTTCGCCAGGCAGTATTTCTTGAAGTACGCCACTGCAGGGTGGGGATCGTCGCGCACGAGAATTACAGCTCCAAGCGCGAAATCGTAATACGGGTTCTGAGGATTAAGTTCGACGGCCTTCTGCAGGGAGCGATAGGCTTCTTCGCCCAAGTTGGCTTCAACGCAGACCAGGCCAAAAAAGAAATGAATATTGGCATCCGACGGATCGATGTCCCGAGCATGAGCTAGATATCCAAGCGCACCATTGTAGTCCTTTTGCTGATCCGCAACTCGTGCCAGTCGCAGAAGAATCGGTATCAAGTTCGGAGCGGTCTGGACCGCTCTTTCAAGCACAGACCGCGCTTTTTCAAGTTGCCCCACGCTCTCGTAAAGCATTCCCAAGTGGTAGAGCCCGGCCCATGATGCCCCCCCATTCCGGTCAAGGGCTTCGAGCAGTTTTATTCCCGCCCTCTGCCCCCGCGTTCCCCGGAGGAGTGGGAGAATCACCAGGATGTCCGACTCCGCAATGGATTGATCAAAAACGAAGTTTGCCACTTCACGGTTCACAATTGTCCAATTTCCTAAACCAGCATTGTCTGCAATGCGCACGAGCCGCGTGCGAGATTCGGTCTGCAGCGCAGAGGGCAGCCGGTCTAAATGAACCAGGGAAGCCCGGAAATCATGTGCCTGCTCGAACAATAGAGAAAGTTGGAAGTTCGCTTCGATGTTGTAGGGATCAATCTCAAGAAGACTCCGGTAGGTGGCAGAGGCCTTCTCCTTCATGCCATCCTTCCGTCCAATCTGTTGCTGATAAACATGAGCCAGATTCAGATAGGCCCCGACTAAGTGAGGGTCCAGTTCGATCGACCGTCTGAAGTCATTCTCTGCTGCACTAAGGTTTCCTTCGCTGGCCTCGACGACGCCTAGGAGATCAAAAAGATCCGCCGAGTTCGGCTGTTTTCGGATCGCCAACTCCAATTCCATGCGAGCTTGCTGAAGATCTTTGCGACTAATGAGATCTTTCAGGCGGTTTATGTCAACTGGGGTTAAATCAGATGGGTAGGCTATGATACCGCTGAGGCAAAAAAACGTTATAAGCACGATCAAAGTCTGGGAGACGTATCGGGATATCCCGAGCAGCCTTTCATATATTAAACACGCGCCGGATTGTGTCCTGCGTCTCATAACCAGACATGCATACTTGTCTCCCCAACGGAACTGCTCTTTTCTGACAGGAGCTTCCTTGACAGTCGTAAAACCGAACCCTGGGGTGTCTCCAAGGCAAACCATCCATTCATAGGACAACGAGTTGCGCTTCAGCGAACCTGACCTTGTTACCTTTCCTAACCTTGTGCGATAAATTTGAAGTCTGGTGCGCCGTTTGGCAAACCCAGACAGATCTCAGACATTCTGAATTATGAGCTCTTTCCCCCGCTTTGCACAACCGGGTTCTGACGCTGCGAAGCCTGTTGCGTTCGGCAAGCTCTCAATATCTTAGCGGGTCGGTTTGGTTATCCACAAGGATGGGGATTGGCCAGGCTCGCGGCGCCAGATGTCCCCATCTGGCCGCTACCTCAGACTCTGAATTCCCCTGAGACGAAGCCGATTAGATCAACAGGCTTGGCCCTGCCAATTGCGCTTAAAAGTCAATCCGGGCCCCAACCTGGATGTTGCGTGGATTGGATACGCTTCCGTTCCATTCTCCGAAACTCGGACTGGCAATATCGTTGTTGAAGGCACGTCCTCCCCACTCGCCGGAATTTTCAAATATATGCCAGTTCCAAACGTTAAAGAACTCAGCCCGTATTTGAAAGTTGAGGCGCTCCGTAATTTTTGTGTTCTTGATAAATGCCAAGGATTGGTCGTGATAACCGAACCCGCGAATGGTTGTTATCCTCGATCCGCTCCCCGCATAGAAGTTGAAACTCGTGGCCGGCTCAAACGCATCGACGTTGAACAGTGGCCCCTTCGCCGGATCAAAGCTCCCCTTGCTCTGCGCGAAGACATTCCCCCCGGGAACAATCCCAGGGATGCAGCCCATGCGGAATTCGTAAGGGATGTTGCAATAACTCGATCGGAAGTAATAGGGAAGACCACTGGAGGCGTGAAAGATACTGCTCATTTGCCATCCACCCACCAGCTTGTTTACAACTCCCGATGATCCACCCAGGAATCGCTTGCCGCGACCGAAAGGAAGGTCATAGACGAAGCTGACGGAAAGAGATTGTGGGACATCATCCTGGCCTAAGCCCTTTTCGCGATTTCGTTCATAGGGCGAAAGCACTCCGCTCACCCCGCTCCATGTTGTTGCGTCAGCCTGTGTGTTGTCAACGGCTGTAGTGAGAAGCTTGGACCATGTGTAAGAACCCAGGAGGAAGAGATTTCCGGAAAACCGCTTCTCCACTTTCATCTGTAACGAATGGTAAGTGGAACTGCCGGCGTTTTCATTCAGACCCTGCAGATTTCCACAATATTGCGGGTAAGGAAGCAGCGCCTGAGCGACAGTCGGCGCGCAGGACTGCATTTGTTCAATCCAGCCGGAGTACGGAATCGGCACACCATCAAGGCTTGTCATCCCTGGCTGGAATTGGTCATTCAGCGCGCTTCCCATGGAAAGGAGGCTTGGGTTTAAAGCATTCAGAGGAGCCAGGCGCGATGGGAGGCGGGTGCCTTTGTTTGCCACGTACGCTGCTGACACCATCATGTTATTCGTGAGTTGGCGTTCCAGGGAAAGGTTCCACTGCTGCGCATATGGCAGGCGGTTTGCGTCAAACGGCCGGTAGAGAGGCGCATTCTTACCGTTGTCAAAGGCAGAATCAATGAACGGGGGCTTCTGGAAATTCTGGGGGAATCCCTGACTCAGAATCATCGCTGGCGTCATTCCGTAGGGAGTGGCTGAAAAGGCTACGTCTTTAGTAAAACCATCCTGGGACATCCCTCCGCCCCAACCGGGGTAAAATGCTTGCGAGTAGAAAATCCCGTACCCGGCCCGAAGCACTGTTTTAGGGCTCAATGTGTAGGCTATCCCAAGGCGGGGAGCAAAGCCGGTTTCCCAAAGAGTCTCCGGAGCCCTCCTTCCGAAGCTCGCAGGCCCCCACTGGTTTCCAGCAAAGGCAAGCCGGCCCGCCCGATTGTCTGCACCTGGATTTGATCCGAGCGGATCAAAAAAGGAAAATCGGTTCCACTTTTCCACCGAAGGGGTGTACATGTCCCAGCGAACACCATAATCTACAGTAAGCTTGCGCGTAAGCCTCCATGTATCGCCGGCGTACCACGTCCAAGCATGCTGCCGGGGGTAATCCGACGCGACGCTGAGGAACAGCGAATCGGCCGAATCAACCTGTTCTAACAGGAAACTTGCCATCGAATTTCCGCTGATGATGCCGGGCAATCCGGTCTCTGCATCAGAGAAATTGAATGTTCCGGACTGACCGCCATCGGTATGCACGTTTCCCGCAATGTAGCGAAATTCAAAGCCAAACTCGAACTGGTGCTTGCCCCGTACCCACGTCAACATGTCATTCGTTATAGCCGTTGGACGTGTTGTGATATTTCGCTTATTGATACCTGCCCCACAGCCGAATCCCTGATAACCATCTCCAAAATTGATCACCGGAGGAACATTGTGGGCGGCCACGCCGGATATTTGGGGTATTGTATCGACGTACTTTGCGTCAACACAGCCGTAGCCTTCATTGCGATTTTGATAGCCAAATGTAGCATGGTTCAGCAAACTCGGGCTGATGGTATAGTCCCAGTTAAAGCGGTCCACAAACGAATATTGGGGATCTGAGAATGTCTCCGTAGCGAGTTGTTGAGGAAGAACAGAATTGAACTTCGGCGGAGCAGCTTGGTAATAGACCGCCTCTTTGAAATGATGCTTGGACGCATAATACTGATCGGCAGTCCATAACCAGTAATTAGTTTGCGCCAAAATCGTGTCGGGAACAGGGGTGGGAACGCGGTAATTATTCACGATGCCCGGAAGGTTCGGAGCGGGTAGATACTTAAGCCACTGGTTCGCAAGGCTATTTTGCAGCCTTGGGTCCGACGGACAAATCACGTTGGGGTGTTGACCATCGCACCCCATAAACTGTTGTCGCGTGAAGGGTTCATTCCCAGGTCCGACTGGCAAGTTCGGGTTGAAATTGGGATTCGACTGGGTCGTCGCGGGATCATAAATCGGAATCAGGTTGCCCTTGGAGTCTTTCCAGTCGCTGAAATCACCATTGCGTTCCTGCATCGTTGGAAGCGTAATGACAGGCTGATTAACCCCTCCGGCAATCCTGAATGCTTCGAAGTTTACGTAAAAGTAAGTCTTGAAACTGTTTGACCACAACAACGGTAACTTGGCCGGACCGCCGACATAGGCGCCAATATCATGCTCAATGTCCTTGGGACGCTTGTCAGAACCCCACGGGCGGGCGTTCAGCACTGTGTTTCGGTGATATTCATATGCGCCGACATGAAGCGTGTCCGTGCCTGACTTTGTCACAGCGGCGAGAACGCCGCCAGTCGTAGAGCCATATTGCACGTCGTAGTTTGAAGTCAGGACCTTCACTTCGCTCACCATGTCTGGTGTCATCGGCCAGTCTTGGTAAAGTGAAACCATGCCATTCTGGCTCATGAAGCCTTCCTGCATGCTTACGCCGTCAAGTTGAGCCTCATCGCCTGATTGCAAGCCGCCATTGATCCGCGCGTCGAATGGATTGCCCCCTCCGCCCGTCGTGACTCCAGGTTCAAGAATGGCAAACGCAATCGCAGAACGAGGATTCCCCGCAACCAGGAGAGGAAGCTCTTGCAAAGTCTCGGGCGTTATTCCGCCTCCCTGCGTGGGAGTTTCATAATTGAGTGGCGATGCATTGGCTGACACCTCCACCTTCTGGACAGCTGAGCCCACTTCGAGCTTAACATCGATCCGATAAACGCCCGCCATGGCGACTTCAATCCCGTTCTGCACGTAGCTTTTAAAGCCGGGAGCGGAAACAGTAAGGTTATAGATTCCTGGTGAGATGTTCGGAAATGAATAAAGTCCCTGTGATCCACTGACCGCAGTCGAAACAGCCCCCGTCGCAACAGATACCAAGGTCAGTTTGGCCCCCGGAATCACTGCACCCGTTGGGTCAGTCACAGTGCCACTAATCTGGCCGTTCATTGTTCCGGCTTCGGTTGGCAGGGGAACCAACAGGACTATAGAAAGCACGGAGATGCCAATAAGGGAAAATGGTGATAGTGTTTTCATTTTTGTCGACCTCGCTACCCGGTTTGTAGTGTGTCTATATTAGACCAGGGAAAAAGTCAAGCAGTTTTTATAAAAATGTCTCATTACCACATCAAATGTCCGGCTGAACCCGAACTCGTAAATTGAGGGGCACTGTTCCGTTCTGATCTGCTCGATTGGAGTTGGTTAGAAACCGTCGACGAAGGAACATCTATAGCGGCGTCGGTGTTGTCAAGTGGTTTTTAGGCACACTATCGCGCTCGCGTGCCGGGCGCAAGGTCAAGAGCGGTCCCGCGCCCTTTGCCGGAGCGTTCATCGAAGACCCTTGACGCCGCGTTCGGCACCCCCCAATTGGTGGGGGACGAAGCGAGGCTCGTCGAGCGAAGCTTTGTCCCTAGGAGTCTGTCGGAGATAGGGCGCGTGGATTAATTCTTGCCGTGCCCTTGGGCCTTCGGTCCCTGGAGCGCGTCCCTACTGGGGGCTTCAGGGGGAGACGCTTCCTTTCTGTTTTATGCCCTCTGGGGTTTCCATCCGCAGCGGTAGAGTTTCAACAGGTTGTGGGCGGCACAAATCAAGCGCCACTCGCCTATAACTCGTTTCAGTCCGCGCAGCAGAAAGCGGCGGAACCCTCGTTGCTCCTTGATCTGTGCAAAAACCGGTTCGACCACCGCCTTCCGCATGTTGTAAACCTCCCGGCCTTGGGGTGTCCATAATTTGTCGCGCAGGACCTGGGCCGGAGAAGCTGTCGGAGATAAGTCTAGCGGACCGGTGGTCACGGGCACTGCCTCGCCGTGCTTCTGGCGGTCCGGCGCCACCAGCAGATCGATGCCCGCCTACTTCGGGTCCGTCACCGCCGCCTCGCTGAAGTAGCCGCTGTCGGCCGTGGCTTGCTGCGGCTGCCTGCCCGTCATCCTTCTCACTTGTTCCGGCATCGGCGCCAGTTGCCGCTTGTCGTTGGCTTCTTGCGTCACGGCCGCCGCCACGACCACCTGCGCCTGACTGTCCACCGCCGCCTGCCCATTGTAGGCTTGCACAAATCCTTTCGTCGCTCCGTCCTTCATGATCCGCGAATCCGGGTCGGTGGAGTTCCGCTCGGCGGGGGCGGGACGGGGGCGGGACGGGGGCGGCGCGCGGGCGGCGCGCGGCTTATGGGACGACTGTGGACGAACCGAGGAGATTCGCCGAGTCGAAGGATGTCGGGGCATATTTGGGGCTCACTCCGCGAAGGTATCCATCCGGCGAGGTCGATCATTCGGGGCGGATCTCCAAAGGCGGGGACCGAATGACGAGGAGCTTGCTGTTTGAAGCAGCCGGGGTCTTGTTGAGTCGCAATAAGCGGGCCTCGGATCTGAAAAGCTGGGGATTGAGACTAATTCGGAGAGTAGATTTTGCCAAGGCCCGGGTCGCCGTAGCGCGGAAACTGGCTGTGCTGATGCACTGTATGTGGATCCGTGAAACGCCTTTCCCAGGCAGCCCGGCAATCTAAGCGGATACACATTGAGGAGTGGAGCTTTTCCGATCAACGTTCGCAATGCGGTCCATCTGGGACGTCGCCAAGATCATCCCGAGACTCGCCTATCGGCGTGGATTGTTCATGACCGCGGGAATCACATAGGGAGATTCGAGCGACCTCTGGCAACCTGTTGAGGCGGATAAAACCCGACCTCGGAGACGACAACGAACCCAGATCCGGACACCCCCTGCGTACGAGAGGAAAAGCATGTTGACAGCGATTAGACGACAAACGGGGTCTGCGGATGACGCGAGAAGACAATCTGCTGGCGGCGCAGCCGCGGGCCTTCCTGGTGACTCCAGACTCGGGTCACGGCTTCGAGGTCTATCTGAACCTGGCGGGCCAGATGAAGCTCACGGTATCGATCAGTTCTGGGTCGCTGACATCAACGACATCCGGTTGAAAGCAGAATTCGTTTACTTGGCCGTGATCCTCGACGGGCACTCCCGGAAAGTGGTGGGCTGGTCTCTGGGCCGTACGCTGACCGCACGTCTGGCGATCGCTGTGCTCAACCGAGCGATCGTGGAACGGCAGCCGCTCCCTGGCGTGGTTCATCACTCGGATCGCGGAGTGTAATACGCCTGTGCGGAATACGTGGCTGCTCTCAAAAAGCACGGGATGATTCCGAGCATGAGTCGGGCGGCCAATGCGTTCGACAATGCGAGCTGCGAAAGCTTCATCAAGACCTTGAAACGGGAGGAGATTTACGCCCGCCAGCACGACAACCTGGAGCATCTGCGGGCGAACATCGAAGAGTTCATCGAGGAGTATTATAATCGGCCGCGGCTGCACTCCGCGCTGGGCTACGAGTCGCCAGAGGAGTTCGAAAAGCAAAGCGAGTTTTCGAGCGCGGTGTCCGATTTCCGGAGGGCAAGCATGAACTTTTTTGAGAACAATGGGAACAAAAAGAGGGTTTCTGAATTGATGGTCAGGGAGGGGGACTCAATCACCGTCCCCTTCCCCGAACCCCAACCCCTGCTTGAGGATCCGGGGAAAACCCAATGAGAACAGTACAAAGTTCGAACATCAAAACTGTCTCACTGGAAGGGTTCACCCCAGCGCCGGGGAACATTAAGGGAACAATAAGCGCCGAACACCCTGAAAAACGAAGTTTCTGACCGAAGACAAAGCCAAGCGAGCCAACAAGTTAATGTTTTCGCTTCTAGCTGGCAGTCATGAGGTCGAGGGTTCGAACCCCTCCAGGTCCACCAATTGAGCCCTTCCAATTCAACGTTATGCAATTTCCCACAACCAATGACAGTCAGTAAACTGTGTCAAACTGTGCTAGAGGGTCTTACATTTGGCGTTTCCATACGAGGTTTCGGACTGTATCCATTGGCTTAGCGATCGAGCTTGGCTAACACTTCGCACATCAGCATCAACTTCGCCCAGCCGGTCCGTCGAGAGCTAAACTCACGCGATCATTCGCGAACCAGCGCTGTTGTGTTCTGTCGCAAAATGACCCTTATAATACGCAAAATGGGGGATTGACATATTTTCATGGGTGGGAGCATAGTACGATTCGATTATCGGCTACGGAGCCGGTTGCGCGGGATGTACACAGGTAGTCGGGCGGAGCTTCAGACGGTTTCAAGCAACTTTGTGGTGTAGCGGTACGGACGAGGGGCTGAACTTGGAACCATAATCTCAGGCTCTCAAATCTCAGAGACTGTTATGGCTTGGGGCCGGTAAACCAACTCGAGCGGACATGAATTTAGGTTCAGAACGGCGAGTGTGGGCTGTGGCCTCCGTGGTTTACACACATAACCTCTAGCGAAATTGCGATATAAGGAGGGTTTGCCGATGAGGGGGATTGGCGGTCTGAAAGGCAACTGGCGACATGGGAGATTTTCCGTCTTCTTAAAAGAAGGGGCTATCGAGTTTGTCACAATCTTAGCCCTCATAGCTTTTTCCCAGACGTCGGCATTCGGGCAGGCAACCGCTGTAGTGAGCGGGACAGTCCGCGATCCAAGCGGGGCCGTGGTTCCCGGTGCCACTGTTATTCTTCGCAATGAATCCACGAGCACAGAGGCGCGAGCTGTTACTACGACCGGCGGCTACTATGCTTTTGATTACGTTGTACCGAGCACTTACGATCTTCGCGTGGAAGCAAAGGGGTTCAAAGCTTACATTCAAACTGGCATCGTTGTGCAAGTCGCGCAACATGTTTCAATCAATCCCCAACTGCAAGTGGGAGCGGCTGTCCAGAAGGTAGAGGTAACCGCCAACGTAGTTACCCAGATGCCCCTCAGCAGCGGATCGGAAATGCATGTAATCACTTCCGATCAGATCAAGAACCTTTCGATTGAAGGTCGGAACTCCATGGAATTGCTGACGCTGCTTCCCGGCGTCGTCAACAGTGGGTTCGATCCGAATTTTGGATCAAGCACGGGACAGGGCATTAATCAGTTCAATGTTAACGGGCTTCGGAACGATCAAAATTCCATCCGGCTCGACAATGCCGACATGATCGACCCCGGTAATAACGGGGGATTTATCATCGAGCCCAATAATGACATGATTCAGGAATTTACGCTGAAACTTTCAAGTTTCCAGGCAGACCAGGGAAGCGCCGGAGCAATTATCAATGCAGTAACAAAATCCGGCGGCAGCCATCTGCACGGAGAAGCTTATTATTACGGCCGGAACGCTGCACTCAATTCGAACGATTGGTCAAACAATGCATCGGGGGTCCCGCGGCCGGGGAGCAAATTTAACTATTTTGGATTTAATGTGGGCGGCCCGGTGCGTTTTCCCCATTCCAGTTTCAACAAAGATAATAACAAGCTCTTCTTCTTCGTTATGGCGGAATGGCAGCACCAATTGCCGGACTTCGGTTCTCAGAAAGCTGTTGTACCCTCGGCTGCCATGCGTAACGGTGATTTCAGCCAATTACTGACGGATCCCGCGTGCCAGGGCAAGTCTCGCTGCCTCAACATGCCTACGCAGTTGCTCGATCCCGCCAGTGGGTGGAGCAATACACCGCTTCCCGGCAATATCATTCCAGCTTCGGAGATTGATCCCAACACAGCCAAGCTGCTGAGCGAGTATCCTTACCCGAACTACTACGATCCCACGGGCAACTACAATTTTGTCGGACACCCCCTTTACCCGCTCAACCGAAGTGAGCAGAACGTTAAGCTGGATTATTATTTGACCAGCATGACCCGCCTTTCGGTTCGACTTTCGAAGAACCACGAAACGAACTTTGCTCCATGGGGTCTGTGGTCGGGGATCGGCAGTGGTTGGACGTCTAACGTTCCCGAACCAACGCCAACTGTTGGTAATAACATCGGTAAATCGGTCGTGGTTGACCTCGTAAAGACGATCAGTCCTACGCTGATCAACGAGTTTCAATTCGACGCTCAAAGATTGAACCTTCCCAACCATTATCAGGATCCTGCCAAGCTCAGCAAGTCTGCCCTCGGGTTCCAGTTTTCCGGCATGGACTTCAAGAATGCGCAGGTTCCAGGTTTCCAGAACGGCATGACATACGGTGGCGATTTCATGCCTCAGATTACTGATCAGTGGAACTACTACAGTGGTGGCAATCCTGGTACGGGCCGATGGGGCGAGGGTGACGTTGGTGACGGCATTTTCGCCGACAAGACGATTTTTGAGTTTGCGGACAACCTCACAAAAGTCCAAGGAACGCACACCTTCAAATTTGGAGGCGGCATGAACCGGACCCGCAACGATCAGAATGGCGGTCCTGTTCCAGAAGGCATGCTGATCACCGCGGAAAATTGGGGTGGATATACGACAGGAAATTCATTTGGCGATATCCTGACCGATAACTTCCGGGCCTTCGAGCAGGGAATCCCCAATAACGATGGCCTGTTCCGCTATTGGACCGTGGAAGGCTACGCGCAGGACTCCTGGAAGGTGGCGCGCAGACTTACTTTGAACTATGGTGTGCGTGTTTCCTGGCTGGGACCGTGGTATGAAGCTCGAGGACATGCCCAGGCGTTCCTGCCGTCTGCTTACGACCCCGCAAACTCCACGAGTTTCCTGGACGGAATAGTAACCCCTGCTTCCGGTAAAATTCCCGACAGCGCATTTCCCAATCCCCATCCCGTCTTCCAACCCCGCGTCGGATTTGCATGGGACATGTTTGGGAATGGGAAGACTGTATTCCGCGGTGGTTTTGGAATATATGTGACACGGAATCAGGGGAACACCAGCTTTTTCATGGCAAATTCCATTCCGTACTCTTTCACTTCAACGATCAGTGCGACGGGATCTATGCCCTCCCTGACGCTTGCTGATATCGAGGCGGCAAATCCGTTTACCGCGCTGGGCAACATCAGCCCAACGGTGGCTGATCCCACTGATCGGAACGTCCCGCAGACTTACGAATGGAACATCGGTTTCACTAGAAATGTGGGATGGAACACGATTGTAGATGTGGCTTACGTCGGGAACGTAAGCCGACATTTGTTCGACCAGTACAATCTGAACGCAATTGCTCCGGGTACGATGTTCATTCCTGGAACGACCGATTGCTGTAAGAACGGAGACACGACGACGGCGGACTACGTTCCGTATAAACCGTTCGGGAACATTGCATGGTCCAGAAATGCCGACACCGCGAACTATAACTCAATGCAGGTTACCTTCCGGCGGAATGTCTCCAAGGGATTGACCCTGCTGGGTTCATACACCTGGTCGAAGACGCTTGGCTATACGGCAGCGTTCAATAGCGAAGTGGATCCTTTTGACACGAGGCGTGATTATGGCCTGCTTGGGTATGACCACGCGTCCATTTTCAACTTCTCATACATCTACCAGTTGCCAAATGTCGGCACCAAGCTGCTGGCGGGCAACAAGTTTGCCAAAGGCGCGCTGGATGGGTGGATGGTGTCGGGGATCACTCACTACACGAGCGGCGCGCCCGTTTACATAGGAACACCGACAGTGAATTGCACAATGGCCGCGGGTGCCTCAACCAATTTATGTAAAGGCGGAGCGTTTGATAATGGGCAAAGTAACTTCAATGGAGGCAGTGTTGGCTGGTACGGAACGCCTGATATTGCTCTTCGGCCCATCATCAACTGGCAGGCAGGAAACTTCAGTAATCCCGGCGACCACTTCTTTAGTCCGAACTCAGTGTCCCTGCCGGGTATCAACCAGTTTGGAACATTCGAAACCCCTGTTTTCCGCGGACCCGGGAACAACGACTGGGATTTGACTCTCTCCAAGCAATTCGGCCTGGGCGGCGAGGGACGATCATTGGAACTTCGCTTCTCGGCGTTCAACATGTTCAACCATCCCAATCTGGATGACAGTGCAGCCAGTTTCAACAGAACTCCGATATTCAACTGGGTATTACCAGCCAACGCGACAAGTTTTTCGCAGGGGCAGGCCGTATTGGCCAACCCGGATACGTTTGGTGTCCTTGATTTAAAGAGAGGACACCGTGAAATCGAGTTCGCCGCCAGGCTGTATTTTTAGCACGGTTTTCCCTGCCGCCTTGCACCAATGGCAGGGTGGCAGGGACTCCTAAATGACCCCCATAGAATATCGTCATTAGCCGCTTAGCATCTTGCGCTGGGGTGCGTTGGGGTGTTAGGGTGATCGGGTGAAAGCAAGACGAGTATGGGCGGTTCCTCTGGCTTTGGCAGGAGGTTTGGTGCTTGCCGGGTCAGGGCTCGCCGTACCAACACCCCAAACCCGGAAGGAGCCTCCAGACTGTGTAGAAGGGGATTACGCGCTCGCACAGCACCAGTCTGATCTGGCCATTGCTCAATTTCAAAAATGTATTGCCGAGAATCCCCCATCCGCGGAGGCCCTTTCTAACCTCGGGGTCGCCTTTGCCCAGAAGGGCGACTTTGACCACGCCATTCAAGCTTACACGCAGGCCCTGGCGCTTGATAGTAACGACGCGAACATTTTCCTCAATCTTGGCCTCGCTTATCTGAAGAGCAAGCATGTCAAAGAGGCGGCCAAGGAGTTTGCCCGTTCCCTCATGATTAAACCGGGAAACCCGAAGGCGCTTGAACTCCTTGCTCTCTGTCATTACCAAATGGATCAATTTGAACTGGCCGCGTATGAGGCCAAGCTGGTGCATGATGCCCTGCCCGACGAAGCTTCGGGTACGCTTCTTTACGGCTTAGCTTGTCTCCATCTTGGGTTGTACAAACAAGCCGCGACGTTGATTTACAGTGCCGTATCCACAAACAAGTCCGCCGAGGGCTTTAAAGCTTTGGGAGAAGCCTTACTGGGCGTCAAGGCATATCGCAATGCCTTGGAGGCATTTCTACAAGCAGAAAAAACGGACCCGAACCTTCCGGGGATTCACTCGGACTTGGGGATCAGTTATGCCGGTCTAGCGCAAACTGAGCAGGCCACGGCCGAATTCAAGAAGCAGCTTGCGCTGGATCCCGATGACTTCAACGCGAATTATTATTTGGGTCGTCTGGACAGGTTGGCTGGTAATGATGCCGATGCACAGCGGTTCCTGGCTAAGGCCAACCAGTTGCGGCCGGGGGATTCTTCGGTTGCTTATGAATATGCTGTCCTGGCCATGCAGGCAGGGGATTACGCCAAAGCAGCCTCCCTGCTCGAGGGCATTTTACAGAAAGTTCCTGGTTACCTGGATGCCCGTGTTCTATTGGCGCAGGCGTATTTTCGCCTGCACCGCACCCAGGATGGCAAACGTGAGAGTGCACTGGTTAATGCGATGAAACGTGAAGCTCAGGCACAAGTGGATGCGGAAGGGCAGGAGGTGAAAAAAGCGGCTGAGCAAGCCCGATCGCTCGCGGACAAGCATCATTGAGATTGTTAGGAAGCACTTGATGATGAACTGGCGGGTAATTAAAAAGGTGAGAAATCAAGCAATCCTCCGCTTTTTATGGCCGGGCAAAGCGTTAGCAATCCTCGTTGGGCTACCCATCAGTGTCCTTCTCCTTTGGAATCCCCAGACTTCCTGCCAGGCCCAGATGCCTGTACAAATGAGTTCCGCGCAACAGGAGCGTTTAGAGGCGGCCGCAAAAGAATTCTCCGCACTTGTGAAAGAACATCCTGACTCAGCGAAACTCTGGAGCAACCTGGGAGCTACAGAGGCAATGAGTGGAAAGTGTAGCAAAGCCCTCGTTGCACTGGGTCGTGCCCGCACGATTGATCCTCAATTGTTTGTTCCCTGGTATTTCTCCGGATGGTGCCACCTGGTGTTCCACAAAGACCGGCAGGCTTTTTCTGAACTTGCGAGGGCGACGCGTCTGAATCCTCGCGACTCAAATGCGTGGTTCTTAAGGGCACAAGCTGCTAACAATCTGAGCGATCCGACGAATTCTCTGGCGGCGGCAGTTCGCTCGCTGACGCTCGATTCCGACAGACCCGGAGCCTACTATCTTGCCGGCGAGGACGCCCTGAGCCTTGCCGCCCGTGCCTATCAAGAGCTGAGCTTGACCGCGGGTCCTGATTATTATGCTCTATTGTTGGACGGAGAGCGCAACGCGGCTCAGGGAGTTTTGGGACTGGCGATTAATGACTATCAAAAAGCCCGGGGCTTAGCCCCCAATAACCGCGAACTCCAGTTTGCAATGGCTACCGCGTATCTTCAAGCTGGCAGGTACGCAGAGGCTGAAGAATTATTCCGTGCCCTGTTGGTCGCTAACAAGCCCACAGAGTGGGTCAAAACGCGGCTCGCTCTGGTGTTGGCGATGGAGTCTCGAAAACAGGAAGCGACTCAATTGCTTCGTTCACTCCCGATTGGCGGGCTGCAGGCTCCTGTAGTTTTGAATGACTATGTCACCTGCGCAAAGCTGCTGGGTCTGAGTGAGCTGGCCCAACAGGCGCTCGATCAGGGCAGAAAACTCTTTCCGATGGACCCGGTGTGGAGCTACTGGGGACAAAGGCTGAATGAGCCTAATCTATCCGCTTCCTCAGTGAGGAACAATTCTGATCTGACCGGGATTGGTTTGTCACTCCGTTTTCTGCTTATCGCCGAGCCCGAGGGTGACAATCCTGTCCGCGAACTGTTTGTCGACACCGAAAGTTTTCAGAGATTTCGAGCATCATTCCTACGGTCTGAATGGGTAAGCGCGGGCCTCGAGATTCTTCCTGTTCTCAAGAAGTGGCCTGCTGACTCGGCGCGCGTTTTTGCGCTTGGCGAGGTGCTTCATTCATTGGCGTACGGATTTTACCAGCATCTGGCAACAGCTTATCCAGATTCTGCAGAAACCATGCTCTTAGCGGCGGAGAACTACTCTGCGATGGGAGAACAAGCCAAGGCCCTTAACATCTACCGGGAGATGTTATCGCGAGTTGGAGCAAGCCCCGACCTTCTGCGGAAGGTCGCCAAAATTTACTGGATACAGCACGATTGGTCGCATGCCTCAGAAGTACTTCACAACCTTGCAAAGCTTGATTCCAGCGATCCTGCAACCTTTGTGAATCTTGGGCGCATCGACTTCTACGAGCAGAACGTAAACTCGGCAGAAGAGAACTTCAGACGCGCGATTCAAATCGATCCTAAAATGCCTGAAGCCCACCTTGGATTGGCTGAGGCATTCCAGAGGAAGGAAGACCTTAAAGGAGCCGAACGGGAACTGGAACTGGCCGAGAGGCTTGACCCTTCCAACGCCCGAGTTCATTATGAACTGGCGCAGATTTACCGCAAGCAGGGGAGCAAAAAGCTCGCTGGAGAGGAAATGGCACGATTTGCCGAACTTCAGCGTTTGAAGCATGGAACCTCAGAAGTCAACGCAAACCTCGTTCCGCTTAATTAACCGTCCTGATGGTGTATGGATGCCCAGGTTGGCGAAGAAACAGAGGACTCTGCTTGCAAGAGACCTGCTTGTCGCCGTCGCGGTTGTGCTAATGGGCGCCGGACTGCTGAATGGCGAAGAAAAAGACCATCAACCAACCGGTCAACAAATACAGTTCCAGCAACTCTCCGAACAAGCCACGAAATCACGTCTGGCTGGCGACCTCACAAAAGCGCTGGAATTGTACCATCAGGCCCTCAAACTCAATCCGCGCTGGGATGAGGGATGGTGGTATGTCGGAACAATAGATTACGATTCAAACAATTATCGCGAGGGCGTGCAAGCCTTCAAGAATCTTGTCGAGCTGGACCCTGATTATGGCCAAGCCTGGGTGCTGCTTGGACTATGCGAGTTCGAAATCCACGATTACAAGAACGCGTTTATTCATTTGGAACGCGGCCGGTTGAAGGGAGTCGGTAATAACAAAGAGTTGGCCAATGCGGCCCGCTACCACGAGGCTCTGATCGACATCCTTTTGCGGAATTTTGATGAGGCAAAGTCGCTGCTGTCGTATCTTGTGACCCAAAATATCCTAACTAACGATGTGAAGGAAGCCATGGGGCTGGCACTCCTCCACGTGCCTCTGCTGCCCGGCCAAGTGGACCCTTCTAAGGATGCGCTCATCTATGCAGCCGGTGAAATCGGCGAGTTGGAAGCGCTGGAGAATTTTGACGAAGCAGACCGGGCCTTTCAGAAGCTTGTGCAAAACTACCCCCAAGTCCCATTTGTACACTTCGCCTATGGATCGATGCTGGCGGACCTGTCCCGCTATCCACAGGCAGAACAAGAATTGAAGGAAGAGATCAAGATTAATCCTGGCAGTTCTTTGCCTTATTTGCAGCTAGCGTATATTTATATCCGGCTCAGCCGCTTCAAGGATGCGTTGCCGCTTGCGGAGCAGGGCGTAAAACTGGCTCCCGATTCCTTCGTTGCCCACTATCTGGCCGGCCGCTCTCTTCTCGGGTTGAGTGACACCATAAGGTCGGTCCAGGAACTTGAAATCGCCAAGCGCCTGGCGCCTTACAGCCCGCAGGTCCGGTACAGTCTTGCGATGGCGCTTGCCCGAGCGAAGCGGCCGCGGGAAGCCGCCGCCGAACAAGCTGAATTCCGCCGGTTGCAGGCTTTAGTCGCAAAGGCGGAGAGCACAACGGGGCCCACTTCCTACCGCATGACTACCCCAGAGGGAGGACTGAAGGTTCCTGAGGGAATTTCTTCAGAGGGTCCACCCAGGCAATAAACCGGGGCATCCCGTGATAAACGGACGGCACGATGGCAGGCGGTAGTCAGTTGGGGTGCAATAATTCCGCTTAAGAGGGGCACGAAACCAGGGATGATGAGAAATACAGGGCGGAGGCGCCGTGGTACGTCACGCCGCTCCTTTCTGAAGTCTTTGTTCGGTTCGGGACTCACCGTTTGGGGAACCCGTTCGCTGGATTTTGCGCTTTCTCCGCTTCAGTCGGCAGGCGGCTCGCCAGCCATATTTGAATGGGTCCCGGGTTCCGTCAGCAAGATCACGTGGCAGCATGTCAATGGCGCCTCCCCGGAGTATTACCTTCCGGAAACAACTGGGCCCGGGTGTGCGTTCTTCGACTATGACAACGACGGCTGGATGGATATTTATCTTGTCAATAGCGGCAAATGCGACTTCTTCAATCCCTCCACGCCGCTGCGCAACGCCCTGTACCGCAATAACCGGGACGGGACTTTTACGGATGTTACTGAAAAAGCGGGTGTGGCAGGTGGGGGATTCGGCCAGGGAGTGGCAATAGGAGATTATGACAATGATGGCTTGCCTGACATTTACGTGACTCAATACGGACACAATATCCTGTATCACAACAATGGCGACGGAACATTTACTGACGTCACCGCAAAGGCTGGAGTCGCTGCACCGGGATGGTCTTCGAGTGCGGTCTGGTTTGATTATGATAACGATGGCAAACTCGATCTTTTCGTCTGCCGTTTCGTAGACTTTGACAAATCCAAGAATCGATTCTGTGGCAACCCACAAACCGGCGAGCGCTATTACTGTGTTCCGCGAGTTTATAACCCGATGCCGAGTTGGCTTTTTCACAATAATGGTGACGGGACGTTTACAGATGTCAGTGAGGAATCGGGAATTTCAAGCGTATTGGGCAAGGCATGGGGAGTCGTTGCGACGGATATCAACAATGACAACCTGATGGACCTCTTTGTCGCCAACGATACCGTGGCAAACTTCCTTTTTGCCAACCGTGGCAATGGGAAATTTGAAGAAATTGGCCTGCAGGCGGGCGTCGCCTACAGCGCCGATGGCCGGGCGAGGTCCGGGATGGGCGTCGATTCGGCCGATTTTGATCAGGACGGTTGGATGGATCTGTTCGTGGACAACATTGACCACGAAATGTATTCCCTTTACCACAATAATCACGATGAAACTTTCGACGACGAGGCGATGCCGGATGGCATTGGGATGGCTGTGATGCTGATGAGCGGTTGGGGCGTTAAATTTCTCGATTACGATAACGATGGCAACATTGATTTATTCATAGCCAATGGCCACCCTGACACCAAAGTTCAGGAGCGCGACAGTTCCGTACAGTACAAGGAAAAACTTCTCTTATTCCACAATACGGGCGGGGACTTTAAGCATGCATTTGAAAACGTCAGTCACGAAGGCGGTCCCGTTTTTAACGAACGCTTTGCATCACGCGGATTGGCCATTGGAGACTACGACAATGACGGCGCAGTGGATGTCTTGGTCGGCGTCAATAATTCGGCTCCCGTCCTGTTGCACAATGTCGCAGCAAAGCGCAATCACTGGTTGGGAATCCGTCTCATCGGGAAAAAGGCTAATCGCGACGCTGTAGGAGCCCGTGTCACGTGGCAAGCGGGAGATTTGAAGCGCCAAAGGTTTAAGGTTGGCGGCGGGAGCTATTTGGCTTCGCATGATCCTCGGATGGTATTGGGGATTGGCGAACGAACAAAAATCGACTGGGTAGAAGTCACATGGCCCTTGCCCAGCGGCAGAACGGAGCGCTTTGTTAATCTGCCAATCGATCGCTACATTAATATTGCCGAGGGCGAAGGTGAGACGGTAACTACCTGAGCCTTTGAGCTCCACGTCGAGTGCGCGGATACGAAACTTCGCTCATGGTTATCGCCTTTCGAGGGATGCAGGCATGGATTAAACTTCGGCGCACAGATCATCTTCGTCAAATCCCTGTTCACTTGTTCTGCCGTTCCGCAACCCGACTCGCAGTTCGTACTGCCGTTGCATATCCTTATTGGCATCTTCTGCTTTTGGTGACAGGCAACAGATTCTGGCGGGATAGACAGTTTCATGAAGATGTTGCTGAAATGCAGTCGAACTTCTTTTGGCAATAATCAACGAAAAGGGAGATTCCTACGCGCTTTCCTTCGTGGCGGGTTTTGCCTGGATTCTGGAGAATGTACGCCTTGGAGGAAAATTGGTTCCCTGATCGCTGGCGTTTTAGCAAGCGCAGTTCTCGCCTGTGCGGCAACATTATACAAGGCGCATCCATCCGAGATTGTAACCGCAGATTGGAACCCAACGAAAGGCTCGCCTCCGGGTAGGGAATATGTTGGTGATCGCGTCTGTTCCGGGTGCCATGTGTCGGAAGGAAAAACGTATTTGGGAACACCCATGGCACAGGCGGCTGCACTGGCTCCTGATGCAGATATTCTCCGCAATCATCCGCGATTGAAATTTCGGCAAGGTCCCTACAGTTATTTGATAGTCCGAAGGGGGAATGAATTCATATACTCGGTGAGTGATGGAAGACGCACGATTTCAGCGCCCATTATCTGGGCATTCGGCAGAGGAGCGGCTGGGCAAACGTACGTATTCCATTGGAACGGCGCGTATTATCAAAGCAGAGTAAGTTTTTTCAACGATATCCAGAGCCTGGACCTGACCATGGGATCTCCCCGCGGTGTGCCTCCAAATATTGAATTCGCATTGGGGGCTCGCATGGATACGGACGGTGTGCGCGCTTGCGTCGTATGCCACACCACGGGTGCGATTCGAGGCGGAAATTTCCTGCCAGCACAGGCTGTTCCGGGTGTTCATTGTGAAGCATGCCACGGTCCAGGAGGGGAGCATGTAGAGGCCATAAATACAGGACACTGGCAGCAGGCGCAAGCTTCGATCTTCAATCCCGGCCGGCTTTCTCCAGGCCGACTGGATGATTTTTGTGGTTCCTGCCATCGGACCTGGGAGCAGGTCGAATTGATGGGACTAACGGGTATCTTGAACGTGCGTTTCCAGCCCTATCGCCTTCAAAACAGCCGTTGCTGGAGTCCAACGGACCCGCGAATCAGTTGCCTCTCCTGCCACAACCCGCATGAGAACTTGGTAGCCGATGCCGGATTCTATGATTCCAAGTGCTTGCGCTGTCATCTCATTAAAGAAGTTAAAGAAATTAATGCGGACCCAAGAAGGCAAACCCCAGCCTGCCCAGTGAGTTCGAATGGGTGTATTAAGTGTCACATGCCCCGTTACGAATTTCCCGGGGGTCATTACGCATTTACTGACCACGATATTCGTGTCGCCACGGCCGGCGCCTCTTATCCTGATTAGGAGGAGGGCAAAATGCGCTGCCGCATGCTCTGCCCGCACGGCAAGGTGTGAATTTCTCGGTCATCCCAGGGTCAAAATCGGTTTGCGCATGGTCTCTTGTCGATTCCCACCTCGAAACTCGTTCGTATCCGGTTGATCGCAATTCAACCCCGCGATTTAGCCTAACGATGAGAAATGCGAGCTAAATCAATGCGTTCGTGTCAAGATTGCTGGCGTTGGGACCTCTTTGAGGAATCTCTCTCGGCCTGATAACATAGCGTGTGCGGGCAATCTTGCCGAATGATTCCAGTCAGGTTAGTCAAAGCCTTTGAAAAGCGTTTTGATTTCGACATATGAACTCGGACGTCAGCCGTTTGGACTTGCATCTGCGGCGGCGTGGCTGCGCCGCGCGGGCAGTGAGGTCGCGTGTCTCGACTTGTCCTGTCAGCCGCTTGACGAAAGAGCAGTCAAATCTGCAGACGTGATCGCGCTCTATGTTCCGATGCACACTGCCACCCGCCTGGCCGCGCAGCTTCTTCCTGTCGTCCGGAAACTGAACCCGCGCGCGCACATCTGCTGCTTCGGGCTCTATGCACCCATGAATGAGGAGTTTCTGCGCAATCTGGGAGCACAAACAATCATAGGCGGGGAATTTGAAGAGGGCCTGGCCGCAGTGTTTGAGCGTTTGCGCGTTGGTGCGAATTCGTTGTCAGCACAGTCAATTGCTAGGGTTTCCCTTGCCCGGCAGAAATTTCTCCCGCCTGAACGGGACTCGCTTCCACCGCTGAGCCGCTACGCGAGGCTCATTGACCAGGATGGCAGGGCTCACATCACGGGTTACACCGAAGCAAGCCGAGGCTGCAAGCACTTGTGCCGCCACTGTCCTGTGGTTCCTGTTTATGGGGGACGCTTCCGAATCGTCCAGCCAGAAGTCGTGCTGGAAGACATCCGTCGCCAAGTCGCGATCGGCGCCGAACACATCACGTTTGGGGACCCGGACTTCTTCAACGGCATAGGTCACGCCATGCGGATCGTGAACGCGCTGCACGCTGAGCACCCGAAGATCACATACGATGTTACGATCAAGGTCGAGCACCTGCTAACGCACGCCGATCTGCTGCCCGTACTGCGCGATACAGGATGCACATTTGTAACCACCGCTGTAGAATCGCTGGATGATGAAGTCCTTCGCCGTCTTGACAAGGGTCATACGCGCGCCGATTTTATGCGCGTGCTCCAATTGTGCCGCGACGTGCGCCTCGCCCTTTCGCTGACTTTCATTGCTTTTACTCCCTGGACTACTATTGAATCCTACCTCCATTTTGTTTGCGAACTGCAGGAATTGGACCTTGCTGATTATGTTGCGCCGATACAGCTTGGCATTCGATTGCTGATTCCAGCCGGTTCCCGACTGCTTGAGCTTCCTGAAATTGCAGAAGCCGTCGGGCCGTTTGACGAAGCCGCGCTGGTCTATCCATGGAAAAACCGGGACCCGAGAGTGGAGCGATTATGCGCGAAAATCCAGAGCATTGTTTACGAAGGCACGAAGCGCAAAGATTCGCGACGGCGAATTTTCAAGAGCGTGGTGCAAGCGGCATACGAAGCCGCTGAAGCCGAACCACCAGCGACGCTGGAGCAGACAGATCGTCTCGACCGGGCAGCGGTCCCATATTTGACCGAGCCCTGGTATTGCTGAGCAGAACCTACCGGAGACCAGTTGGCCTCCATCAAACACAGTGAAGCATTTGTGTAATGCAACCGCCGGCAGGAGTGAGGTTCGAATTCGAAATATGCCCTGAGGGACCATCATCAAGAGGCAACTAAAGGAGAAGCCATTGACCTACCGGGAATTTGCAAACATGCTTGCAGAGAAACTGAAGCTGAAGCGCACGCCGATTGGAATTGCCTTCCTCGAGGAGGCACCGAGCGGAGTGAGGCATTATGACAAGGCTGTTCCCTCCGCCTGTACGTTCTGGAAGGCCGCCGAGTACGAACTCTTCTACGCCACTGCCGAGGACCATTACAACTGTCCCATCGGCGCCATCACGCAGGGATTCACCATTCCGCAGCCAGTTTCGGAAAACGCGTTGTCGCTGATCGGGATGATGGGCAAAGTCTCTTATCTTGAGGCCGCGGAGGCCAGCCACCTTCCAAAGGTGGAGAAGATCCACAGTGTAATTGTTTACGGGCCGCTCAGGGATTTTGACGGGATCCAGCCGGATGTGGTCCTGCTTGTCGCCACGCCGTTTCAGGCAATGATGATCTCCGAGGCCAGCGGCACGGCATCCTGGGGAACAGGCCCAGGAAGCCGCACTCTGGGTCGCCCGGCCTGCGCCGTGATTCCAACGGCGATGAAGAACGGCACAACGGCCATCAGCATGGCCTGCATGGGCGCGCGGACGTTTGCGGATATCAAGGAGGAAGAACTGCTGATTTCGATCCCGGCTGAAGCGCTCATTGAACTCCAAAGCCGGCTGCCCGTTATTCTGGACGCAAACGTCGAAATGAAGGAATTCTACGACACGCACAAGAGCAATTTTGCGTCTGCATAGTGTTATGGAAGACCGCTCGAACGAAGTCCCTTCGTCCGCTGGTGGCGCCGAAACCCGACGGCTGATGCTCCTGACCACAACCGCCGGTTATCAGACGCGGGCATTCGTCGAGGCGGCGGAAAAGCTGAAGCTTGCCGTTGTATTTGGGACCGACCGCTGCCACGTTCTCGACGATCCCTGGCAGGATGGTGCGCTTGCGCTGAAGTTCGAGAATCCGGAGGAATCGGCCGCGAAGGTCGTTGAACACGCGCGCAGCCGGCCGGTGCACGCGATCGTGGCGCTTGGCGATTGCACGCCGCCCACGGCAGCAAGGGCTGCGGCGGCACTGGAGCTTCCTTATCACCCGCCTGAAACTTCGGACATATGCCGCGACAAGTATCGCTCGCGGAAGCATCTCGCGGATTGCGGGCTGAGGGTTCCACGTTTCGCACGTTTTCCAATTGGCGCCGATCCTGCCGGGATTCTGAAGCAGAAAACTCCGGCAATCCGCTTCCCTTGCGTGCTCAAACCACTTACGCTCTCCGCAAGCCGCGGAGTGATTCGCGCTGACACTGCGCAGGAATTTATGAGCGCGTTCAAGCGCATCCGGTCGCTGCTGCGGTCGCCGGATGTCCGAGTGACACGGCAGAAAACCATCAACTTTTTGCAAGTCGAAGAGTATATTGAAGGAACCGAAATCGCCGTTGAGGGCGTTGTTGAACGTGGCCGCCTCAAAGTGCTCGCGATATTTGACAAGCCGGATCCGCTGGTCGGACCGTATTTCGAAGAGAGCATCTACGTGACGCCATCCCGCCTCGCGGTGGGAACCCAGGCCGCGGCCGTAGAGACCCTGCGACGCGCTGTGAAAGCCCTCGGCCTTTACCACGGTCCCCTGCATGCCGAGTTGCGGATCGGCAACGGGGGACCCTGGATACTCGAGGTAGCAGCGCGATGCATCGGCGGATTGTGCTCTCGTGCCCTGCGCTTTCGTATGCCTTGCAAGGATAAAGAGATTTCGTTGGAAGAATTGATCATCCGGCTGGCTCTTGGAGAAGACATCGGAGAAATCCAGCAGGAAAATGCCGCCTCTGGCGTGATGATGATTCCTGTCCCCGGAGCAGGCATTTTGCAGAGGGTGGAAGGGACCGACGATGCGCGCGCAGTGCCCGGCATCGAAGAGATCATCATCACCGCCCGACCCGGCGAGAAGCTTGTCCCGCTGCCAGAGGGATCGAGCTATCCCGGCTTCATCTTCGCTCGCGGGCCGTCACCTGAGTTCGTTGAACAAGCTCTCCGAAGCGCACATCAGAAATTACGCTTCGCGCTCAGCGCCGCCCTGCCGGTGATCTGAGAAATTGGAATTGCGAAGTCGCCTTCGGCTTTTCAACTTCTGCGAAGTGGGATTTGCACAGCCTAACCCACCATAAAAAGGTTGTTGGTCAGCAGAGGCCCTCAACAACGAATTCGACTTACGTGGCAGCTTCGCGGCCGCACTGCAAGGCAAGTCCGTGGCGTCGCACGGATGTCATGGATACTAACTCCTCCGCATGAGCGTATGCGCCAGGTTCTGTTTCCCACGTGCGGCACGGATGAATCCCCGCCCTCTTTGCAGCAATGTTTCGGCGATCGTACACCGACGGTGCACGTCGCGGAGGAGGAATTTCAGCCTTTCTTTCGTGGCGGCGGGACGTAGCCCGGAGGCAGCGCGGCTCCTTCGCCAAAGAAGAATTGTTCCATCTGCTGGGCGATGATTTCCTGCGCTTCCGGAGTGGCGGGGGCCAGGCGATACTCGTTGATCAGCATCTTCAGGTGCTCGAGCCACAGCTTCCAGGCATCCTGCGAGACGTTGTCATAAATCCGTTGCCCCAGTTCGCCCGGCCAGGGCGGCTCATCCAGGCCCGGCAACTCTTTTCCGAATTTCACGCATTTCACCATGTGGACAGCCATCAGATGCCTCCGCTAAAAGTCTATCGCTGAGCGCCCCAATCATCGCCCGGAATGGGAGCAAGAACAACCGATTATTATACAGGAATTGTGCCGAGCACACAGGGGCATAAAACGAAAACACCTCACGCAAAGACGTCAGGGCACGAAGGGATAACGTTCTGGCAGAAATCGTTATGCCCAGTAGTTCCGGTCGAGCGACCGATATTGGATGGCCTCCGAGATGTTAGAGGAGGCGATGGATTCGGCGCCATCGAGGTCGGCGATCGTGCGGGCGACCTTGAGAATGCGGTCGTGGGCGCGGGCGGAGAGGCCGAGGCGGGTCATGGCACTCTCAAGCAGGCGCTCGCAGTCCGCCGAGATGTTGCAGTATTTCCGGATCTGGCGCGGGCTCATCTGCGCGTTGCAGTAAATCTTTTCTCCTTCGAAGCGTTGCAACTGGCGCTCGCGCGCCTTGACGACGCGCGTGCGGATTTCCGCCGAACTTTCTCCGCCCGAACTCTGCCGCAGTTCGCTGTACTTCACGGCGGGCATGTCGATGTGGATATCGATGCGGTCGAGCAGCGGCCCGGAAATTTTCGAGACGTAGCGCTGAATCATCGGCGGGGTACAGGTGCACTCGCGCGAAGGATCGTTGAAGAACCCGCACGGGCACGGGTTCATCGCTGCGGCCAGCATGAAGCGGGAGGGAAACGTCAGCGACATGGAGGCACGGGAGATCGTCACCGCTCCGTCTTCAAGTGGCTGGCGCAGCACCTCCAGCACGTTCCGCGCGAACTCCGGCAACTCATCGAGAAAGAGCAGGCCGTTGTGTGCCAGACTCACTTCGCCCGGACGCGGGACAGCGCCGCCGCCGATCAGGCCCGCGTCTGATATCGTGTGGTGCGGAGCACGGAATGGCCGCACGCCTACGAGGCCCGTGCCCGGTTCGAGCAGCCCGGCCACGCTGTGGATCTTGGTGGTCTGGATGGCTTCGTTGAAAGTGAGCGGCGGCAGAATCGTCGGGATGCGCTTGGCCAGCATCGTCTTCCCAGCCCCCGGCGGGCCGATCATCAGAATGTTGTGGCCGCCGGCCGTAGCGATTTCAATGGCGCGCTTGGCGTGCATCTGGCCTTTGACGTCGTGGAAATCGACGTTGTATCGGCTGCTCTGGTCCAGCATTTCTGCCGTGTTCACGCGCGTGGGTTTGAAGTCGCGCGTGCCGTTGATCAGGTCAATGACTTCCGGCAGCGACCGCACACCGTAAACGTCAACTTCGCCCACTACAGCTGCCTCCGCAGCATTCTCTACCGGAACGATCAGCCGGCGAATTCCCTTCTGCTTAGCCATTGCGGCGATAGAAAGTGCGCCCTTGATTGGCCGAACGCCGCCATCGAGCGAAAGTTCGCCGAGGAAAATGTAGTCCTTCAGATGATTGTTCAGGAGCGCGCCGCTGTTTGCGCCGAGGATGCCGAGCGCAATCGGAAGGTCAAAACCCGAACCTTCTTTCTTGATGTCGGCCGGCGCCAGATTGACGGTGATGTTCTGGAAAGGGTACTCGAGGCCGCAATTCTTGATGGCGGCCTTAATGCGCTCGCGGCTCTCGCGGATGGCGGCATCAGGCAGGCCGACCGTGGTGAAATTTGGGTTTCCGGCGGAGATGTCCACCTCGACTTCGACGAGGTAAGCGTCTATTCCAAATGTCGCGGCACTGAAAGTCTTGAAGAGCATAGCAATCTGACGGCCTCCGGCAAAGGAGCCTACCATAACGCAAGGGAGCGCGAGTGGCAAGAGATTTATGAGAAGAGTTTAATCGTGCGCTTTTTGTCGCAAGCTGGGGCCGCGCATTTTCGCGATGTGTTTTGGCTGGCGCTGGCAGCGAGGGCAGAAGTGGCTGCTGCGGCCGGCGATCACGATGCACCGGATGGAGGCACGACAGCGCGGACAGGGCTGGCCCGTTTTCTGATAGACCTTGAGCCGTTGAAGATAGTTTCCCGGACGGCCTTCGATATCGATATAGTCGCGGAAGCTGGTTCCCTGCAGAGCGATAGCCCGCTTCAGGACCTTCTTCACCGCGCGGTAAAGCCGCTGCGCAGAAGCTGCCGAAACATGCCCTGGTTGCGCGAGAGGATGGATGCGCGCCTCGAAGAGCGCTTCGTCCGCGTAAATGTTACCGAGACCTGAAATCCCCCGCTGGTTAAGGAGCCAGCTTTTGATGGCGCCTGTGCGTCCGCGCATAGCGCGAAAGAATTCATCGTCGCTCGCCTGCAGCGCGTCCGGGCCCAGGCTTTTGAACAAAGCGACGAACTCCTCGCGCGTGCAGCAGCGCAGTCGGCCGAAACGGCGTACATCGCGGAAACGCAGTTCGTCCTTTCCTTCGTCCAGCAGCAAACGCACATGCGTATGAGCTTGAACCGGGGAATCGGCCGGCTGGATGGTCACCTGGCCAGTCATGCCGAGGCGGATGACAAGAAAAACCGGCCCCGAAGATTTCGGACCGGCAAGCTCAAGAGCCAGCACTTTTCCCCGGCGGTGTACGGAGGCTATAACCTTCCCTTCGATCTGCGAAACGAACTGATCTGCGTCACCGACGATGATCCCCGCTCGCAGGATATCAGCCGCAACAATGCGCCGGCCAAGAGCGCGTTGGCGCAGACCGCGCAGGACGGTTTCAACTTCAGGTAGTTCAGGCATGCGGATCAGTGCGGATCAGTGATGAGCTTCGGATCTTTCAGGAATAAATGCCAGCACGCGTGCGGGTGAGCCGGACCCACCGCCAAGTTTGAGCGGCAATGCGATGATGCAGAAGCCGGTGGGAGGCAACTTGTCGAGGTTCGCTACATTCTCCAAATGATAAAGGCCGTGCGACATCGTGAGATGATGTACCGCGAAATCCTTTGACGCTCCGTAATCGATGCTCGCCGTGTCGATTCCAATCGCCACGGGATGCGCACGCTCGAGGAGATAACGCGCGGCCTCAATCGACAGCCCGGGAAAATGCAGAACGCCCTTCGCATCTGTGTTCATGTAATTTTTCTGCGATGGCCAGCGGTCGCCCCAACCGGTTCGGATCAACACCACCGCGCCCAAAGGGACAGGTCCGTGAATCTTCATCCAGTTCTCAATGTCCTGAGCGCTAACGCGATAATCTGAATTTGATTTCACCGCGGCGCTGACGTCCGCCATCACAGTTGGTGCAATCAATTTCTGGACGGCAATCCGATCGATCGTCAAGCCCTTAGGATCGAAATGGATGGGCGCGTCCATGTGCGTACCAAAATGCTCCGGAATGGTGAGGTTGCGGGCGAAATATCCGTCCTTCTGATACGTGGCAGCGATGCTTGTGTGGAAGGGTGTACCGGGCGTCTCTTCCGGCCAGTAAGGCGCGCTCTTGTCGATGGTGTGTGTCAGATCAACCACTTTCACGGTGCCGTCTTGAATCCCATTGATGAAACGTCTCACGGCGTTCGGTTCGCCCTGGCTGAAGGCAGATGCTGAACAGCACAAGGCGACAAGGATTGACGCCGCCACTGATGCACCGCGACCGTTTGCCATTTCACACCCTCGTAACAAAAGTTCGCACTCCGGATATAATCGGAAATCACGCCTTGACTGGTGCCGTTAAGCCGTTAAATGGCCACCTTGATGTCGTCACCTTCAATTTCGACCTGATAAGTTTCAAGTCTCAGCAGGCTGTCTTCGAGGTTTTCACCGGTGCGGACGTTATACTGCCACATGTGCCATGGACACGTGACAATATCCCCTTCCAGCGTGCCTTCGCCAAGGGGCCCGCCCTGGTGCAGGCAGGTATTATCCGTCGCGTAGATTTTTCCGTTAACGTTAAAAAGCGCGATGGATTTGCCGCTCACCTCAACAGCTTTTGCGACCCCAGGTTCAAGTTCTGACAATTTCGCCACTTTCACAAATTCGGCCATAACTCCCCCGTCGTTCAGATTCAGAGTAACGCCCTCTGCATGCCCAGTTGCGGAATTGGATTTCAGAAAACCGCGCAGTGGTTCAGCCTGTCTTAAGCCAACTTTCGGGGATTTGCGCAGCGCGCGAAAGCCCCTCTTTCGCCCGGAGTTATTCGATCATCCCCCCACGGCCCCAATCAACAATTTTCGGCCACATTATAACGCTGTCGGGAGGTGTTGCACCACTATTGGTCGGTAATGGGGCATGAAAAGGACGAATGCTGTGGCTATTGCTTTTTGATTTCGCTGCGGACTCGCTGGGCTTTTGCAAATTCACCTGCAGCTTCAAGGGCATTGGCTTCAGCCTCATACGCCTGCCAGTATTTTGGATCAATCTCTCGCGCTGTGTGAAATTCGCTGGCGGCATCCCGGTACATGCCGAGCTTCATCCAGCAGGCGCCGAGATAGAAATGAGCGGTGAGGTCCTCAGGGTCCACCTTGACGGATCGCTGGAAGTATTCCGAGGCTTTAGCGTACTCGCCCTTCGGGAAATATATGGCGCCGAGGGCGTCGCTCGGCTGCGAACTGTCCGGCGCAGCCCTCTGCGCCTTCTTGAAGTCTTCAATGGCTTCCTCCACATTTGCTTTTCTTAGTGCGATGCGCCCAACCGCAAGAAAGTAGTCGTGATCCATGTTGAGCGGCCACGAGCTTCGTTGATTCAGTTCTCTAGCGCGGTTGTAGTCTGCGAGTGCGCCGTCGAGGTCGCCGTGCTCATATTCCCGGACAACCCCTCTTGCCATGAGCAGCAGGGGCGAATTGGGCGACTGGGTCAGGGAGTAATCGACAAGCGCCCGATTGTCACGCCAATTCGGGATGGCACGGACAGTCTGGGCGGCGTAGAACACCATGACAAGCCCAAGAGCGCAGCCAGCCGCCGGAACCAGCTTTTCCTGGTGGAAACATTGAGGCAGCCAAATAAGAATCACATAAACCGCGGCAAGAGACGGCCCGACGGATGGGAAGTAAAGGAAACGGTCTGCAAGCTGAGGGAAACTGAGTTGGCGGATGTCAAGCACCGGTATGAGCGTTACAGGCCACCATGAAATCAGAAAAGCAAGGCTCGGCTCGCGGCGGCGTAACCAAACGGTGCCGATCAGCGCCAGAATAGTGATCCAAGGCCATGGCGAAAGAAGGCTCGGGCCAAGGTGAAAAATCCGGAAGACGTTCAGGTGCACAGGCCATATCAGGATTTTTGTGTCCTGACCCATCAAGCCGAAAGCCGCTCCGAAAACGCGAAGCGGAACCTTCCAAAGATGGCCCGATTGCGTTAAGTATCCCAGCACATGATGCCGGATTACGATGTATGCCAGCGTGGCCGCTGCATAAGGCAACCACCGCTCCAAGCGGCGCCACCAGCTTTCCGGCTTACCCAGATAGAACCAATATGCAAAAAGGAGAATTGGAAAACTAAGGGCCATTTCCTTAAAAAAGAGTGCAATGAAGAACAGCAGGACCGCTGGTACGTGATAAATACGGCGCGCTTCGGCATAATGCTCCGCTCGAAGGAAGCAAAGGAACGCGAGAAGCGCAAAAAACGCAAAGCCAACGTCCGGAAGCGCCGATATCCAGGTGACGGCCTCCACATGAACGGGATGAAGTGCCCAAAGCAGTGCGCCGACAAGTGAGACAAATTCATGAGCGAGCAGTGCCCGTGCCACCCGGTAAACCAGCAAGACCGACACTGCATAGAGCAGAAGGTTTAGAAGGTGGAACAACGCCGGATTCGGACCGCCGATGCGATACAAAATCCAGTAGCAAGCAAATTGCAGCGGGCGGTAAAAATTGGTCTTGCCTCCCTGGAACGACCACACCGAGCCGGTAAAAATCTGCTTCCAGAGATGAGAATTGAGGATGAAGGGGTTCTGAAGGACTTGCGGATTGTCGTCGTAAACGAAGCCGTTGCCGAGCGAGCCCGAAAAGACGATAAAAGCGGCCGCCGCCAAGCTCATGCCAGCAACCCCACGATGACGGGCAATCCGTTGGCTCAGGTGGTTAAGCCATGAAAGTTGCCAACAGTCGGCTTGCAGATTCTCTGCGCCTTGATTGATCTCGGCCACGGTTCCATTCATACCATTATCGCGGGCTGAGCGAGTTGGTGGTCCACCACCCAGTTCGAGGTTCCTCAGCAACCGCGGCGAGACTGGGCGCGACGGGCCAGGCTTGGTTCCATAGACCAGCAGGGCGCCAACCTGATGGAAGTTCTTCATCTGCTCCGCATCTCGAAACCAGCGACCGGAATAATTCTCGGGAACGGGTGTAGGGTCGGGTATCTGGCGATGCTCGACGTTCACGAATCCCGCCCCGCGATAGAGGCCCTTCCAATCTTCGATTGAAAGGAGGCGCGTGGGAAGATTGATAATTGATCCCCATTGATGCGAATGCGGGTTCTCCACGTAATAATTGATCAGGATCCATGCGCTTCCCCCGCTGCGCAGAACGCGGAACATCTCGCGTACGCTTGCTGCCGGGTCCGGCCAGTAATACGCCGACTCCACGGAAATGATCTTGTTAAAGGCGCCGCCGCCACACGGAATTTTATCGGCAAGGCCCTCCACAAAATTGAGATTGGCAAATTCCTTGCTTGCCGCGCGCGCCCGTCGGACCATCTCTGCCGCGATGTCAACACCGACAACGCGGCCTTGCGGTACAAGCCTTGCAATACGGCGGCAAAGCCATCCACTGCCGCAGCCCAGGTCGAGCACATGATCATGCGGTTTGATGGCCATCAGCGGCAGCACAGGCGCTACAATGGGAAGATGATGGTCTTCCATCTCCTCACCGCGACCGGCCACAGCCCACTGGTTGAATTCCTCGCGAACTTTGAACGCTGCCGGTGTGTCTGTCATAACCGCCTTTCGATACACTCCAAATTATGTCATGGAGGGCTGCCACACTTGGCTCAAAGCAGACTCAGCCTCCAACTGCCGATTATAGCCGCCTGATGAGGAGGCGCGAAAGATTCCAGGGGAGGCTTGCAAAGATCGCGCCTGCCGATGGTATGATGGTCGAGGTCTATTGAGGCAAGCGCGTTATCTGCCGGAGCAAGATTCAATTCGCTCGTTTTCACAACCAAAAATGCCATGACGGGTCGAGTATGATTGAAATCATGATGAAGAATTTCGCGACTTGCAAGAACTCACTTTCTGAAGTACTGAGAGAAATTCAGGGATTCAAAATGTTTGCGCTGGCGGCGGCCTCCGATTTTCAGAACATCGCGTCGGTCGCTCCCAGTTCGCGCCGACTGGCTCTGGCGATGCTCGAGGGTTTGCCTGTCGACAGGGTCCGTACAGTGATTGAACTGGGGGCCGGGACAGGCGCCATCACTCGTGTGCTGCTGGAATACGTGCCTCCGCAGGCAACGGTTGTTGCATTTGAAATCAATCCGGAATTTGTTAGCTACATTCGAAAGACCCTTTCCGACCCGCGCCTTGTCCTTCTGAACGCGCGGGCCGAGGAGGCGGGCCGCGAGTTGCGGCGGCTTGGCTACAGCCGAATCGATGCGGTCGTCTCATCACTCTCGCTCCGCTTCATGCCGGACCACCGTCAGCGTATCCTTCAGGAAGTTCTGTCGCCGTTCATGGATGAAAGAAGTGTGTACACTCAGTACCAGTACATCCACGGCATGCGATACGAAAACGGCAAAATCTCGCGCCATTCTTCGCTCCCTTTTCTCCGCCGATATTTCCGCTCTGTGCAGTGCCGTACTATCTGGCGCAATCTGCCGCCCGCTCAGGTTTTTACGTGTCGAGGAAGGATTACAAAAGATCATGCGCTGGGCGCTCGCAGCATCAGAGAGCATCGGAATGCGGCCCTGCCGGCCAGGGAGCCCGCCTGAATTCGTCTGGGGGCTGAACCCAAAAGGAAATTACAAGCATGCATTGGATATACGTCGTTATTCTGGCGGCGGTACAGGGGTTGACCGAACTTCTGCCCGTTTCAAGCTCCGCCCACGTGATTGTCACCGCAGAACTGCTCCATGAAAACATGTCCACGCCGGCTAACGCCTTGCTGCTGGTGATGCTCCACACGGGAACCATGTTTGCCGTGATCGTCTATTTCTGGCGGCAGTGGGTCAACACGTTTTTCAAATCATGGAACGCGTTTTACCGCTTCGCAAGAATGATCTTTGTGGCCTCGTTTCTCAGCGGTCTGGTGGGCTATCCAGTAATTCTGCTGGTCGAACACATCCTCAGCCACGGCAATCATCACGCCGTGATCGAGGCGCTGTTTCACAAGCTCAATTGGATTGCGCCGGCGCTTGCTGCCGGAGGAATTCTGATTCTCTGGGCAGGGCTTCGCGAAGCGCGCAACCCCAACAGCAAAACGGGGTCCGCCGGCGGAATCACGTGGGGGCAGGCTATTGTGATGGGTGTCGTGCAAGGCTTCGCAATCCCGTTTCGCGGGTTCTCACGCTCAGGCTCAACCATTTCGGCAGGGCTGTTAGCCGACGGCGACCGGGTGCCAGTCGAGTCTTTCAGTTTTGCTATGGCGGTGGCCATTACTCCGCTTGCAATTGCCAGGGAACTCTACCGCCTGGTAAATGCCGACGCCCATCCAGGTGTACATCCCAGCCTGGTCACATCGCTCGCGCCCAGCTTTCTGGGTATGGTCTGTGCATTTTTCGCCGGCATCCTGGCGCTCAAATGGTTGTCGAAATGGCTCGAACAGGGCCGTTGGTATCTCTTTGGAATTTACTGCCTGGTTGCTTCGATCGTAGTAATGCTCCTTTACTTGCGGGGGTGGTGAGGAAAGCATCTGGAGGGATTCTTATCGACTCCCAAAGGTATCTCGCATGCCACCGTCTTGAACGAGGGTAAAGGTCTCCTGTCCAGAAATTGCCATGGAAAAACGTTTGTATCGTTTCTGTCAAACCAGAAGCAGGTTCCTCGCTGCGTTCGGGATGACAAGTCCTGCATTCTGCCGCGATGCAGAGCCACCGGCTACTTCCCAACCTTCGCCAGCAACTCCACGAACTTCTGTTCACGCTCTTTCTGGTTGAGCCCGAGGTGTTTTTCCATCACCTGCGTAGTGTTCATCGAACAGAACTTGGGGCCGCACATAGAGCAGAAAGCAGCATCCTTGTAATATTCATCGGAGAGCGTCTCGTCGTGCATGGAGCGCGCCATTTCAGGATCGAGTGAAAGTTCGAACTGCTTATTCCAGTCGAAGAGGAAGCGCGCGTAGGAGAGAGCGTCGTCACGGTCGCGCGCGCCGGGCCTGTGACGGGCAACGTCCGCAGCGTGGGCGGCAATCTTGTAAGCAATGATGCCCTGCCGCACGTCGTTCTTGTTGGGGAGACCCAAGTGCTCCTTGGGCGTTACGTAGCAAAGCATCGAGGCGCCGTGCCACCCGATCATTGCGGCTCCGATGGCAGAGGTGATGTGGTCATAGCCCGGAGCGATGTCCGTAACCAGCGGCCCCAGCGTATAAAACGGCGCTTCGTGGCAAAGCTCCATCTCTTTATCCACCTGGAGCTTAATCTGGTCCATCGGAATGTGCCCTGGCCCTTCGATCATTACCTGCACATCGTACTCCCAGGCTTTCTTCGTAAGTTCGCCCAGAACTTTCAGTTCCGCAAACTGCGCTTCGTCGCTGGCGTCGGCCAGGCAGCCTGGCCGCAGCCCGTCGCCAAGTGAAAAGGACACGTCGTATTTCTGGAATATCCGGCAGATGTCTTCAAAGTGCGTGTAGAGGAAATTCTCCTTGTTGTTTTCCGCGCTCCACTGCGCCATGATGGCGCCGCCGCGGCTGACGATGCCGGTGATGCGATGACGGGTGAGCGGAATGAATTCCCTCAGCACGCCCGCGTGGATGGTCATGTAATCAACGCCCTGCTCGGCCTGCTCTTCGATTACTTCAAGCATCAGTTCGGGCGTCAGGTCCCGTACGTGCTTCACGCGGGAAAGCGCCTCGTAGATGGGTACAGTGCCAATAGGAATGGGGCTGTTGCGAAGATTGGCCTCGCGGATGGCGTGGATGTCGCCGCCGGTCGAGAGGTCCATTGCCGTGTCTGCGCCGAAACGAACGGCCGTGTGGAGCTTCTCAAGTTCTTCTTCCAGATTAGACGTCGTTGCGGAGTTGCCGATGTTCGCGTTGATTTTGCACCGTGCGGCGATGCCAATGCACATCGGCTCAAGTTCAACGTGGCGGATGTTCGCGGGGATAATCATCCGCCCGCGCGCAACTTCAGAGCGGATAGTTTCCGGCGAAAGGTTTTCACGCTTTGCCACATACTCCATCTCTTCCGTGATAACGCCCTGCCTGGCATAATGCATCTGAGTCACAACAGGTCCTGTCCGTTTCCGGACCCATTCACTCCGCAATGGATGCAGCATGATGTTTTCCCCTTCTCAGTCGGTAAAAAGGCGCCGTGGCGTCCGCACGCTACTGGATGCGGGACGGACCGGGCGGGAGGTCTTCTGAATCGTTTCCATCCAGCCGCCTGCGGCCCGCAAAGCCGTCTTCCAGCCCGTGCCAGTATTCAATACGTTCTTCGCCCAGCTTCCAGCACAGAAACGCTTCCTGGCCTTCGATCAGGCTGGGAAAATCAATCAGTCCCTCATCAATATCTTTAACCAGGCAGCCCGTTTCCTGAATTTTTGCAATTACTTCAACAATCTTCGCAGAGGCCTCGTCGCGTTCCCTTTTCTTTGCCACTAACTCGGCATAAGGAGGATACGAGCCGCCCATCACCATAATGCGCGAGGCCGCCTTGGTCAGCTCAACCTGCGCAGCGTCCACAGTCTGCTTGTGCTCCTGCGCCACTTTCAGGAATTCTTCAATGAACGGCAATAACTGCTCTGCTTCATGACGGCTGAAATACTTGCTTGCCATAACAATCTCATCCGGCCGCGCACAAACAATGCCGAAGTCGGACCTCTCCCTGCTCCTTCTCTTGCTTTGCTTTCAATCAACTGCCCACGGCCCCCACGCGACTCGGTGCCTTACACAATTTCCAGCATTCGATCAAGCGCCAGGCGCGCCCAGCGCCGCGTCTCTTCATCCACCTGGACTCGGTTCACTACCTGTCCGGCCACCAGGCTTTCCAGCACCCAGCACAAATGCTGCGGCGAGATGCGGTACATCGTGCTGCACAAGCACCCGCAGTCGTCCAGAGAAATGACAAAGCGATCGGGATTTTCCTGCGCCAGCCGCTTCACGAGATGGATTTCTGTTCCTACGGCAAACTTGCTTCCCGGCCCGCCTTCCGCAATCTTTTTGATAATGAATTCTGTTGAGCCTACGGCGTCCGCCAGTTCGCAAACATCCCAGCGGCACTCAGGATGGACGACCACCTGGATGCCCGGATAATCCTTTCGCGCGCGCTCGACGTGTTGCGGCAGGAAGCGCTGATGGACCGAGCAATGCCCCTTCCACAAAATCACACGCGCCCGTTGTATTTCTTCCTCTGTAAGACCGCCCAATTCCTCATGCGGGTCCCAGACCACCATTTCATTTAGAGGAATGCCCATGCGGTAGGCGGTGTTTCTTCCAAGGTGCTCATCGGGAATAAACAGGCCCTTTTCGCCGCGCGTAAGCGCCCATTCCATGATTTTGCGTGCGTTAGATGACGTGCACACGGCACCGCCCTGCCGGCCCACGAAGGCTTTAATCGCCGCTGTGGAATTAATGTAGGTGACAGGAACGATCTTTCCTTCCACGCGACTCGTAATTTCTTCCCAGCAGACCTCAACTTGTTCTAGTGCGGCCATGTCCGCCATCGAACAGCCTGCGTTCATGTCAGGAAGGATAACAATCTGGTGCTCGTCTCGGAGGATGTCCGCACTCTCCGCCATGAAATGAACGCCACAGAACACGATGTATTCCGCTTCCTTGCGGCTGGCCGCCAGGCGGGAAAGCTTCAGGGAATCGCCTCGGTAATCCGCGAATTTGACGACCTCGTCCCTCTGATAGTGGTGCCCGAGAATGACCACGCGCGAGCCCAGTTGTGCCTTAGCCTGCGCAATGCGATCGTCCAGTTCCTGCTCAGACAATTCGACGTAATCTTCCGGTAAAAGACTCAGTGCGCTTGTTGCCATATGAGACCCGTCATCTTGCTATTTTAGCACTCTGCATGCCCTGATAAAGGGTGTGAATTGAACATAAAGGAGTCCCGCGAAACTCCTTATCGATTATGCATCATGCCCGTTATAATCAAACCGCGCCATTGGACGACGGCCTCTGAAGCTCCAAACACTGGCAGGGCTTACCCGCCAATATAAACCATCGTCCGCGAGGGCTGGACAAAATCCGGCTCGTTGATCCTATGGCCAGCCTCCTTGTGTTCGACGGCAAAGCGGATCAATCTTTCGATCTCGGAATCGTCAGCGCCGCTGCGAATTGGTCCCGCCAGATCGTGTTCCGCAAGCGAGAACAGGCAGGTGCGCAGCTTGCCATCGGCCGTCAAACGAATGCGGCTGCATTGCCCGCAGAACGGCATTGAGACGGGAGCGACGATCCCTATCTCTCCCTTGCCATCCCTAAACCGGTAACGCAGCGCCGTTTCACTCGCTTCATGTCGCGGAATTTGTACCAGCGGGAAAACGGGATTAATCGCCTCCAAAATCTCGCGTGCCGTAACCACCCGCGACCGACTCCAGGCGTGGTCTGCGTCGAGTGGCATGAACTCGATGAATCTTACGATCAATTCTTTTGCGCGGGCAAGCTCCGCGAAGCCGAGGATTTCGTCCTCATTGAAGCCGCGCACGAGCACGACGTTCACTTTCACGGGATCGAACCCCGCATCGATTGCGGCGTCCACCCCTTCCATCACACGCTCAAAGGAGCCGGGAGTGCGTGTAATCGCGGCGAATTTTGCGGGATGCGAGGAATCCATGCTGATGTTGATCCGTCGCACACCTACGCGGGCAAGGTCATAAGCCTTCTCCGCCAGCAGATAGCCGTTCGTCGTAAGCGCCAAGTCCTGAATGCCCTCGATCCTTTTCAGCTCGGAAAGAAAATCGATGATGCCCGAGCGCAACAGAGGCTCGCCGCCGGTGACGCGGACCTTGCGAATACCCAGCCCGGCCATGATGCGAGCCACGCGGAGAAACTCGTCCCAATTGAGGAGGTCGCGATGAGGGAAATAGTTTTTCGGGTCGGCCGACTTGCAGTAAACGCAGCGGAAGTTGCAGCGGTCTGTTACGGAAATTCTCAGGTCGTGAATCGAGCGGCCGTAACTGTCTTTCAGCATATCAATCTCTCGACCGATCCCGAACAGTCCGAAATTTCATGCGCGACAGAATTTAGCCCGGAAAATAAAAACGCCTACCCGTATCCGGCGTAGGCCTGTTCCCCTTTCCAAATACGGGAGGCACCCGGATTTCTCCGCGCACCCTGTCGGCCTGCGGTGCATGGACTGTTTGACGCTCTTTAGCCCCCGCAGGCTCGGAGAACTACTTTATCGTACCGCAACCCTCTGGCAGGAGCAAGGCTGACTCCCGTTGCTGAGGCCTGACGACCAGCTTTCTCTCACTTAAAGTTTCGCGTCTGCCATTGCCGGGTAAGCTCGCAGGCACCTGCCGCAGCGTGGGAAGATTCCCTCTCGTTTTACGAGTCCCAAAGAAAAAGGCCGCCCGTGAAGTCGAGAGAGGGCGGCCTGGTCAGCTTCAACTCTCCGGAAGACTAGACTGGGACTTTTTCCTGCTCTTTAGGTTGCGTAGCGTTGCCAATCTGCACGAGTTCGATCTTGGGCTTCTTGAGCACCATTTCCTCGTAGTAGGCCCTGGCCTGCTTGGCCTGCCATTCGGCCTTGCGCCGTGCACGCTCTTCCTCGGCTGCTGTCATCGGGATATCGTGCTCGCGGTTGCGAACGCGGGCAGCGTCCTCGGCGTTGATAGTCAGTGAATGGCTATACTCGGGCAGGTTGACTTTCTTGCCGGCGGCATAGATCTCATGCTTGCCATGGGTCTTATACCACTCGGCAACCGTGGCGTTCTTGTACATGTTCTCGATGATGTTCCGCCAGCCGATTCCCGTATTGTACGCGCAGAAGGAAATTTCGCCCTGCTGCGTCGCGTAGGGAATGATGCACATTTCAGTGCGACGGAAATCATAGTTGAACAGGTCCTGGAACCACATGCCTGCAATGAACAGGAAATTCCAGGGGTCCGAGCGGCGCTTCAGCGTGTCTTCCAGCGTGCGCTCGGGGCTCGATTTGCCGTAGAGCTTGTCAGCCCGCTTTTCGCCCGTCAACGCAAATGATTTGTCAAACTTCTTCAGTATATCGACCAGCGCCAGGCTCGGCGGCGCACCAAAGGGGTTGTAGTTCTTCAGGAGCGCGAGAGCCATCATGAAGTTTGAGAACCATTTGCCGCGGCCCGCGTCGGTGATCTTCTGCATGTCCTTGACAAGGCCGGGGATGTTGAGGAACTGCGGTACTGGCGCCCATTCCTTGTTTTCCTTGTTGATCATCAGCGCGGTCCCGACACCGCAATTGGGATGGCAGCCGCAGCTTACCTGTCCCCACTGAGCTTCAGGCCCGTGCACAAGGTCAGCAAAATCGGCGAAGGCGCCCATCAACGAAAGAGGAAACCAATCGCGCGTGGGTTCGGTAATTCCCAACTGTTTTTTGACATCCGCAGCCATGTGCGAAAGGGTGTAGCGCTGGCGCATGCGGCGCTCGGGAGTGATGTCTTCGTCGCGGCCGGTAAACGAAACCGGCTGGAAGGCGATGAAAGCGATCTTCTTGGGGTTTTCACGGGCGAAGTTGATGATCGGTCCCACCTGGTCATTGTTGACTCCGTTCACCAGCGTCGTGACCAGAATGATCTCGATGCCCGCCTCGTGCATGTTGTCGATGGCCTTCAGTTTGACGTCAAACAGATTGCCGACCTTGCGGTGGCTGTTGGCATCGTTGCCGATGCCGTCAAACTGCAGATAGGCATAGCGAAGTCCGGCTTCGAACGCCTGCCGGCAGAATTCCTTGCTCTTGGCAAACTCGATGCCGTTGGTGGCCGCCTGAACGCTGTTGAAGCCGAGCTTGCGTGCGTAGCGGATGGCGTCGATAAAGTAAGGTGACATCGTGGGCTCGCCGCCTGAAAACTGCACCGACATCTGCCGGCGTGGCTTGATCTTGGTGGCGTTATCGAGGATCTCCTTGATGTCTTCCCAACTTAGTTCGTGTACGAACCCAACCTGGTTGGCGTCCATGAAGCAGGGATCGCACATCATGTTGCAACGGTTGGTCAGGTCCACCGTCAGCACGGAACCACGGCCATGGCGGATTGTGCTGGAGCCGTGATTATGCAGGTCCTTGTCATTGTGCGCCCGAATGTCGCGGCCGGGGAAGTTCTGCTCAATCCACTTCAGGAAGTTCACATCGATCGCCATGATGTCTTCGTAGTGACCGTGGATTGGGCAATCCTTGACCATCCAGACCTGTCCGTCGCGCTCGATGATTTGCGCTTTAATTTCCCCGACCTTCTCAGTCAACAGGTCGCGCCAGTCTTTCTTCCCAGAGATAATTGCCGCGCGCGCTTCTTTCACGCAGCCCGGACAAAGGGAATCGGTTTCGCGCGGCCAGCCGAGCTTCGGCTTGGTTTTCTGCCAGGATTTCAGGATCGGCTTGTCCGACCATTTGGGTGTGAAACTCGGACCCGGATTGTATTTATTGAAAAACTGAATCGAATCAAACAATACTCCGGCCGTTGCAGTGATCGCACGGTCAAAGTACTTCATCGCTCGCTGGCCTCGAATACGTGGCATAATCAGCACCCCTTCTTCTTGAAATATGCACCCTCCGCCTCGGCAGGGTGTGTCGTCCCTCTCACGTGGAGCGAGGTCATTCGGTTGCAGCCCTGAGCATGCAACTCGGAACAACTCCCGCAGTTAATCCCTGGGCTCTTCTCGTAAAGGCCTGGTCAGGCAACTCGCTGCTTTGAACCCCCAACGTCATCTTTCACGTTCACGGAGTCCACGCAACTTTGATTGCTGTGTGGTTCTGCTTTAAAACAACCCGCAATCTCAGACACCCAGCCTTACAGCGTGCATTCTATGAAACATCCCACGTCCGGTTAAGCACTTTACGCCAAAGTGCTGCGATTAGGGGTTGGATGGGCACAAAATCCACCTGAACGGCAACACCTGATCTCCTTAAAATTCAATATGTTGGCCCCCGATTCTGCCTTTTTCAATCCTTTCAGGACGTTTACTGGCAGGGCGACCGGGACATCCTTCAACTGGATAAGAGCCGTTACGCGAGTGAGCATTGCACGCAAATGCGCCAGCGGCTTTTGGATTCTACGGGTTTTAAAGCTTTGCACCCCTCACCCCTTTGCGCGATAGACAGTTTGAGGTGGTATTTTCAATCATGCCCCTTACTTCCGGGGAAATCGACTTCAGCGTCGCGAGGGCTGCGCTATGATGAAGCAGGAATGCCACTCCATCTTCTGATCAAGAAGAAAGCGCTCGAGATTGGCTTTGACCTGGCTGGAATTTCGCCGATCGGCGTGTGGAAGGACCTCGACTTCGCCCGCCGATGGGTTGAAGAAGGACGCGGCGGGGAAATGCACTACCTCGAGAACCCCAAACGCCAAGACCCGCGAACTGTCTTGCCCTCTGCCCAATCGGTCGTCTGCGTAGGACTGATCTACAACACGCCGTTTCCCTATTCGACGGAGGTCGCCAGGGAACGATCTGAAAACATCTATTCGTCGGAAGGAACAGACGGAGGACCAGTCCCGCGCGCGTGGATCTCGCGTTATGCCTGGGGACAGGATTATCACGAGATCATGCGCGCAAAGCTGGAGGACTTGAGGAAAGCGATAGCAAATCTCGCGCCTGAAGCCGAAACCCGCGTCTATGCGGACACGGGCCCTGTAGTCGAGCGGGCCTTCGCCCGCCATTCCGGAATCGGCTGGACTGGCAAGAATACTTGCCTGATCAATCCTTCAAAGGGCTCCTGGTTTTTTCTCGGCGTGATTCTAACCAGCCTTACGCTGGAGCCAGACCTGCCTGCTCCGGACCGCTGCGGCTCCTGCACACGCTGCCTGGATGCCTGCCCTACCGGGGCACTCACTGAACCTTATGTGATGGATGCATCCCGCTGCATCGCCTATTTCAACATCGAGCTTAAAGGCTCCATCCCTGAGGAATATCGGGCAGACATCGGAATGAACCTCTTCGGCTGCGATATCTGCCAGGATGTCTGCCCGTGGAATAGAAGACAAAACTCAAAAGCCATGAGTCGCCAGCATTCAGCGCCCACCGCGCCGAAAGCGGGCAAAGGATTTGGACGGCCCGGCGCGGCTGCAACATCCCTGCCGGAGTTTCAGCCGCTTGAAATAAAGCTTCCACGGCGTAATGGATTGGGTGAAGTTATAGCAAGTCGATCATCCACGCAAACTGGCCCTGATAATGGCGTTGCCTCGTCACCGCCAACGAGTTTTTCTTTGTTCAACCCGCCTCTCGACAAACTGGCCGAATTGACCGAGCAGGATTTCCGCCGGGTGTTTGCGCATTCGCCCATCAAGCGGCCGAAATATCGCGGCTGGCTGCGCAATCTCAGCGTGGTCTTGGGAAATTCCGGCGATCGCCGTTTCCTCTCGAACCTTGAGGAACTTTCCCGCCATGACGACCCCATCGTCCGCGAGCACGCCCAGTGGGCAATCGCACGACTCAACCGGACCTGACCGCGTGAACAGCATGAGGGAACTGGACGTTGTCACAGGCGCCACCGGCTATTCTGGCACATACATCGCGCGCAAACTGCTGGACGCGGGCCGGCGTGTGAGAACACTGACGGGGCATCCCAACCGCCCGAATCCTTTCGGCAGCCGGATCGAGGTCGTCCCCTACCATTTTGATGAACCGGACTTGTTGCGCAAAGACTTGGAAGGTGTGGCAACGGTTTATAACACTTACTGGATCCGCTTTCCGCACGGCCGGTGCACCTTCGACCGGGCGATTGCGAATACAAAGAGGCTGATTCGCGCCGCCGAGGAAGCCAAGGTCCGGAGGTTTGTCCATATCAGTATCGCGAACCCTTCCAAGGATTCCCCGCTCGGCTATTATCGAGGTAAAGCGGCTCTGGAAGCGGCGCTTGCGGACTCCAGCCTTTCGTGGGCTATTCTTCGCCCGACGGTAATTTTCGGCCCTGAAGATATTCTCATCAATAACATCGCATGGATGGTCCGGCATTTTCCGATTTTTGTGGTTCCAGGCTCGGGCGAGTATCAGTTACAGCCCATCTTTGTCGAAGACTTCGCCGAAATAGCCGTCCGCGCCGCATCGAAGTTGGAAAACGTCACGATGGATACAGTGGGGCTGGAGGCTTATACATTTAACAAACTCGTCTGGCTGATTGTCCGCACGCTCCGGCGCAGCGTCCGGATCGCCCACGTCCATCCAAGCGTCGCATATCTCCTGACCCGCACGCTGGGCCTTGTGGTGCGCGATATCATCCTGACCAGGGAAGAGATTGCGGGGCTGACGGCGAATCTGCTCGTTTCGAACCATCCCCCGCTCGGCCGGACGAGTCTTTCCCAATGGCTCGAAGAGAATTCCGATCGCGTGGGCCGCCGTTATGCATCTGAACTCGCCCGACACTACAGGTAACGGGGCGGCCCCTGGATTCGGAATTCCTCTTGACAATATTCGTTATAACGACTATATTGGACGTATGACAAAGCAACTGCAGGCTGAACTGAAGCAGAAGGCCCCGTTTACCAGTCTCGAGGAGGAAGTATTTTTGAATGTGCTCAAGACGGGCGATGCGCTTTCGCAGAGCGTCGAACATCTCTTGCGTGTGTCCGGCCTTTCCCTGACCCAGTACAACGTCCTGCGGATCCTTCGGGGTGCAGGGTCGGCGGGACTGACCTGCGGCGAAGCCGCTGAGCGCATGGTGACGCACGATCCCGACGTGACGCGCCTGCTGGACCGGCTGGAAAAAAGAGGCCTTATTACGCGCTCCCGCGACGCCCGCGACCGCCGCGTGGTTACGGCGAGGATCACCCACGAAGGGATGCGGCTGCTGGCCGCGATTGACAAGCCGCTGGCGATGCTGCATCGCAGGCTCTTCCGGCACATGCCGCAGCAGGACTTGAAGAAACTCTCATCACTGCTTGAGCAAGTAAGGGCCGGGAGAGAATGATTTTCGGTAGCACATAGTCGTTGTAACGATATTCGTTGGTCTACATCTATTATCACAGGAGGTGCAGAATGGCACAGACTCAGCAATTCCCGGCAAAGCCGGCAACAACCATATGGAACATCGATCCGGCGCATTCGAACGCGCAATTTTCCGTCCGTCATTTGATGATTACGAACGTCAAGGGAGAGTTCACCAAGATCACGGGCCAAGTCGTGTATGATCCGGAGAAACCCGAAAGCCTGTCCGCAGAAGCCACGATCGACGTCAGCACGATCAACACCCGGGAACCCGACCGCGACAGCCACCTGAAGAGTGCGGACTTCTTCGACGTGGCCCAGTATCCCACGATCACGTTCAAGTCCAAACATGCGACAAAAGGCATCGACGGTCTGAAGCTGACGGGCGATCTGACCATCCACGGCATCACCCGCGAGGTCACACTGGACGTGGAAGGCCCGACTCCTCCGCTCAAGGACCCGTGGGGTTTCATTCGCGTTGGGGCATCGGCGACCGCCAAGATCAACCGCAAAGATTTCGGCCTTACGTGGAATCAGGCACTGGAGGCCGGTGGCGTTCTGATTGGGGATGAGGTCAAGATCTCCGTCGATGTCGAACTGGTGGCCCAGCCGGAGGAAAAGAAATAACGACCGTGCACTCTATCGCTTCAGCACCGTCGCGCGATTTGAGGCTGGTTACGCCTTGAGCCCGTGCGGGACCAGGGGCATGGAACGAATACGTTTGCCCGTGGCGTTGAAGATAGCGTTGCCAATGGCAGGTGCAAGTCCGCAAATGGGCGTTTCGCCGGCACCTGCGGAAGGCTGGTCTTTGCGGTCGATCAGGACCGGCTGGATTTCCGGCACGTCGCTGAAGCGTGGAACGCGATACTGCGCGAACGTGCCGTTGGTGATACGGCCGTTGCTGAACTCGATGGCTTCAAACAGCGCTCCGCCCAACCCCATGATATTCGCGCCCACAATCTGATTGCGAAGACCGTCAGGATTCACAACAGCGCCGCAATCGAACGCCGTTGTCACGCGCAACACATGAACATTGCCGTTTGAAGGGTCCACAGCGACTTCCGCACAGGTCGCAACATAGCCACCCTTCTCAAACCCGCCGCCGATTCCGAAGCCGTGCCCCTTCGGCGGCTTACGAGTTTTCCATCCGAAGGCAGTGGCCGCCGCCGTAAATGCGAACTTCAGCCGTTCGCTCTTCAGATTTTTCAGGCGGAAATCGAGCGGATCCATACTCGCCAGGTGCGCGAGATCGTCCATGTGCGATTCGCGGGCGAAGTGGTTGGCCGTAGCGGCCAGTGCGCGGTAAGAGCCCTGCCGCAGCGGCGAATTGACGGGATGGAACTGAATAAGCTGATTCGGAACATCGTAAGGCGTGCGGATGGCCGCCGCCCCGGAGTTATAGTTGTGAAATTCCCAGGCCGTCAACAGGCCATCGGCCCCCACGCCGCTATTGATTTCGATGACTCCAGCAGGGCGAAAATAGGCCCAGGTAAATTCTTCTTCACGCGTCCACACCAGTTTGACGGGCCTGCCCACCGCGCGTGCCAGCCGCGCCGCTTCGATGGCACACTCACCGGTGTGCTTGCCGCCATAAGCCCCGCCCGTGTCGGGAACAATCACGCGACAGTTGTCCTTTGTCAGGTGGAAGGCTTGCTCCAATTCCTCCTGCACGCCGAACGGGCGCTGTGAACCCGTCCAAACAGTCAGTTTGTCGTTTTGCCATTCCGCCACGGCGGCCCGAGGCTCAAGTGGCGCGTGCTGGATGTAAGCGATAGTGTAAGTAGCGCTCAGACGGTGTGCCGCGGAGGCCAAGCCCTCTTTCATCGAGCCCGCTTCGTAATCCGCGCGACCCTGCTCGGCATGCGACTTGAGATAATCAAACAGTTCAGCGTTCGACGGCTGAGGTATGGATTTCCATTCCGCACGGATCGCCGCTGCAGCACGTGCGGCCTCAAATTCACTGGGTGCAACCACCCCCACAAAATCACCCTCACGGACCACCGTTACGCCCGGCATGGCGCGTGCCTTCCTGTCATCAAGCGATGTGAGCGTGGCCCCATACGATGCCGGGCGTACGATCTTGCCGAACATCATGCCGGGTCGGCGGATGTCGGAAGGGAACAGGTGTTCGCCGGTCATGAAGGCGCGGCCGTTAACCTTGGGAACTGAAGTCCCTGCCACTGTCCACTCGCTTGCCGGGGTCAGCGGCTCGTTTTCAACAACGGCCCGTGCGAGCGTCTGCCCCTGGGCAAGTTCGGCGTAATCTACAGTCCGGCTGCCATTGCGTTCGCGGACGACACCGTTCACCGCGACCAGGTCGGCGGACGAAACGTTCCATCGCTTTGCGGCCAGTTCGACGAGCACGTTGCGTGCGACGGCTGCCACGCGCCGAAGCTGCTTGTTCATGGTCGGCGTAGTGCGGCTGCCGAATGTTCCCATATCGAACGGCGTGAGTTGAGTATCACCCATCACCAATTGGATGGCGCCGACCTTGACGTGCAGTTCCTCCGCCACAGCCTGAGTGAGCGACGTGCGGATGTTCTGGCCCATTTCCGCTTTGCCGGTATAGACCGTGACCGCGCCGTCCTCGCCGATGTGCAGCCAGGCACCGATATTTTGGGGCAACGGTTCGTTGAATCCAAACCCTCTGCGGCCGGATTCCTGAGCCAGCGCTTTCGGCAGCAGCAGAAAAACGGCCACACCACCGCCCATGAGCTTGATAAAGTCGCGACGGTCAATCTCAAAGTGGTAAAAGGGCGACTCCCGTAACTCGTAACGCTCGGGTTCGATGACGGTGACCGGAATGGACCCTTTGTTCATGCTCAAGACTTTTTCATGGCTGCTGCGGCGCGCCGGATGGCATCAATAATGCGCGGATAAGTTCCGCAACGGCAGATATTGCCCTGCATAAACTGTCGAATGGTTTTCTCATCAGGGTCAGGATTCCGATCGAGCAGTGCTACCGCTGTCATGATCATGCCGGAAGTACAATAGCCGCACTGAAAGGCTTCGGCGTCAAGAAAAGCCTGCTGCACGGGATGAAGCTTGCCGTCTTTTGCCAGGCCTTCGATTGTAGTGATTTGTTTATCCGCGGCTTCGCCCACGGAGGTAAGGCAGGAATGGATGGGCTTTCCCTCCGCCAGCACCGTGCAGGCCCGGCACTGGCCTTCTCCACATCCGAACTTAGTCCCGGTAAGCCCGATCTGATCACGCAGGACGCTCAGCAGAGAAGCCTCTGCGTCGGCGTCAATCGCGTGGTGCTTCCCGTTCACGTGGATTCCCGTGATCCTGGCCATAATGGCGAGAAGTTTCCTGCAAACACTCCAGGACGCATGAGGGGGCGTACAGGTTACAGAAAATCTTCCCTGCAACCTGTGCCCGCTCTTTCAAACTATTTGCCTGTTGTGAAGCGCTTCTCTATGGCGTCCCAGTCCACAACATTCCACCAGGCCTGTATGTACTCCGCCCGCCGGTTCTGGTATTTCAGGTAGTAAGCGTGCTCCCAGACGTCGAGTCCCATCACAGGGAATTTGCCTTCCATCAATGGGCTGTCCTGGTTGGCCGTCGAGTAAATGTCGAGCTTCCCGGACTTGTCTTTTACCAGCCAGGCCCAGCCGGACCCGAAGCGGCCCATTGCCGCAGCCGAGAACTTCTCCTTGAACTGGTCGAACCCGCCGAAGGTGTTCCTGACGGCTTCCGCCAGTTTGCCGGCCGGCTGGCCTCCCTTCTTCGGCCCCATGATCGTCCAGAACATTGCGTGGTTCACATGCCCGCCCCCGTTGTTGCGGACAGCCGTCCGGATGTTCTCCGGAACGATTGCACAGTTATTGGCAAGCAACTCTTCGATCGTCTTGCCGGCGAGGTCCGGCACAGATTCGATGGCCTTATTCAGGTTCGCCACATATGCGCCATGGTGCTTGTCATGGTGAATTTCCATCGTCAGCTTGTCAATGTAAGGTTCCAGAGCATCGGTTGGATAAGGCAGATCAGGAAGAGAAAACGGCATCGCGCCTCCTTTAGCAGTGGTAGGTGAAGATCCCATAGTAACCTCCTTCTTAAAGTCGAATTGATGCGGCTGCAATCCAGCCGAAGCCGCATCATGCATGCCTTCAAGAAAGCGGCATAGGGGAGCGGAGTTTCGGCTCCCGAGATCCGGCCTCGAGCAAACCACGCCCGCAAAACCGGAACGCAAGGCTTTTTGCCCAAACACGAGTGCATGACTTCCGTATTTGCGTCGCCCCGCTTTTCATTGGTGTCACCAGTTTATCACACCTCGTAGAGGAGGGATCAATGAACCCGGCAGAATTGCTTCAGAGGATGAAATGGGAGGGAGGGCTGGCTGGTTACCCTCTGCATTCGCAGGGTTGTCGTCTGGTTCGGACACAGGTGCTTCCCAGACATTCATTGCGAGTCAGAACATGTATGTACCACAGACCTTTTCGTAGAATATATTGAACTCCTCCGGCCCTGTGTGACTACTACCGCAGGCAGGGCCGGTCATACTGACCTTCGCCGCCTGTGTCGTTCGCTGGGTCTTTAGTAACCTCCAATTGTGCGTTGAGGTCAGCTTGTTCAAAAGCTCGAGATCGCTGCTCCAAAGCTCGCCAAAGATGCTGTTGAAAGCAATCGTGACAAAAGGATGTCCGCGATTATGCCGGACAATCGGCTCGGATTGAACATTGCAACCTCCAATAGATTGGACGGTGCGGCGTCAGGGAGGCCAGGATCAGAAGTCAGGATTGCAAAGGGATTATCTCGGGAAACCTAACGGCGCCGCACGAGATGACTTCCCGCATAGCGGGGCCTCACGGTCGTGGAAATGGCCCAATCATATTCTTGGGGGGATAGATGTCAGGGTAGAAAGTCGGAAAAGATTAAACACGTACCAGCCGCGAAACAAAGCAGCCAGAAGCAACCTCACCGCCGCACAAACAAGTGCGGTTGGCGGGCACCAGGCTGACAAGTGCATTGGACGAATTAAATCTTTCGGTTACAACTGGGAGTACTGATCCACTTGCGCCGAAGGCGGAGAATCTATTGCGGAAATTCCTGATCCGAGGGGGATCATAACCGAAACGTAGAACGCCCGGGATCCCCCCTAATATTTCCCTCGGCAACGAATATTGGCGGTAACCTTGTCGGCGCACTCCACACGTTCACCTGACTGCGGGCGCGGGACGCTCGGCCAGCTTCTTAGCCAGCGTCAGCAGCACGTCCCGGTCAGTGGGAGAAAGCCGTGGCTGAAGACTTCTCAGCTTCAGCAGGAACCTGGCTTCAGCGCCCGCAGCGCCCCCTTCCTGGGCGAGGCGCTCAAGTGTTGCGTCCGTTGTGGAATCCTCGCCCTCTTCAAGTTCAGCTTCGTCACGATAGAAAAGCTTGTAAAGCGGCACATCCAGTGCGCCGGCAAATCGCTCCAGGGTTTCCAGGGACGGGACCGTATGGCCGTTCTCGACGCGCGATATGTAGCACCGTAGCAGTCCGGTTCGCTCTTCGATGTCGCCTTGCGACAGGTGCTTCTGCTCCCGTAACTCCTTGATTCGTTCGCCAATCCCCATGATCAATAGCCTCCGAAAATTCTGCCGTGAGCACCCCTTGGTCTCACTGTCGCAAGCGTAAGGGATAATAACTCCTGCGGACAAGAGTACGTGAGTACTAGTACCAGAGTTCCAGAGGGGATGTCTAAGCCCAGCAAGCACTTACGACAGCAGCGCCTTCAACAGCGCCATGCGGACAAACAGGCCGTTCTGGGCCTGGCGGAAGTAGGCCGCCCGGCGATCCTTGTCAACTTCCATCGAGATTTCATCAAGGCGGGGAAGAGGGTGCATGATGATGGCGTTGGATTTCATCAGGCGCAGGGAGTCCTGATTGATGACATAAATCCCACGGCAACTCTCGTAGTCGGCGATCCTGTCGCCGAACCTTTCCTTTTGCACGCGCGTCTGATAAACCACGTCAACCTCAGGCAAGACGCGGTCGAGCATGGTTTCCTCCGTAAACCATGTGCCGTGTTCCCTGAGATGTTCGAGGATGTCTTCTTTCATCTTCAGCAGCGGCGGCGCAACAAAATACATCTTGATACCTTTGAACTTGCTCAGGAGGTAAGCCAGCGAACGCACGGTGCGACCCTGCGCCAGGTCTCCCACCATGGCGATCTTCAGGCCGTCGATTGACCCAATCTCTTTGTGAATCGTGTACAGGTCAAGCAGAGCCTGCGTCGGGTGTTGGCCCACGCCGTCGCCGGCGTTGATGATGGGAACACGCGAAACGGCCGCGGCTCGACGGGCCGCACCCACTTCGCTGTGGCGCAGAACAATCACGTCTGCGTATCCGTTCATGATGCGGACCGTGTCTTCCAGCGTTTCGCCTTTTGCCACGGAAGAAAACTCAGCGGCGTTTTCTGTTGAAATCACGCGCCCGCCCAAGCGGTGCATCGCGGCCTCGAAGGAAAAGCGAGTGCGCGTGGAGGGTTCGTAGAAAAGGGTGGCCATCAGGCGGCTGCGGAAATCGTCGCTGCCCCCCCGGGCCACCAGATTTTCCATTTCTGCGGCGACTTCAAACAGCTTGCTAATAGTGGGCAGGTCGAATTGCTGCGCTTCGATCACGTGGTGCAATTTCATCCGTAACCCCTTCCTTCAAGCACCGACTGCCACAGCGGCGCGACAATGAATGATCTCAATTATCAATGAAGAACCAAGTCCAGAACATAGCCTGTCGCTATGCCCTGCGTCAACCCGGGTGGAAACACGGATTTTCGGCTGATGGGCCATGTTCTCCGGAGAGACCGCACCCTGCCGGTGCGACACGAAAGCCCGATCAACCGAACCCGTACCCTCGTTTTTTCTTTAGGATCAATAGGATGCATGAAGAAGTTCAATCTCTGAGCTCGCCGGCGCGATCTCAGCTAACCAGGGATGTCCGCTGGCGGCGACTTGGCACTAACGCTTAGAACCCAAGTCGCCGATAGAGGAATCTTGGGAATAAAACCTGGAATCGGGGCCCCGGCGTTCACCCGCCAGGCACTCTCATCGCAGGTGCGGATCCATGAGTCTCACGGCGGGCTACGTATCGTCGTAATGTCTCGACTTGGCATTGCTCTGCCAAGCTGCCGCGGAGGATCGGCGATGAAGTAAGGATAAATGCAAGTTCAGGTTCTTTGTTCCCTGCCGGAATTGAGTCACACAAATGAGGTCGTGCACTGTGTGGGTGACCCCGGCATCACGGGAGAACTCCAATGGCTGCTGAAGAAGCCAAACCCCGGATCCTGCTGGTGGACGACGAGAGCGCGGTTTGGCAGTTGCTGGGAGAAAAACTGGGCCGGAGTGGTTTCGCATGGCATGGGTGCTCAAGCGCGGAGGAAGCCCTTGCCTGCCTGGAACACGAACAGTTTGACGCTGTTCTTTCTGACCTGAAAATGCCTGGGATGAGCGGGCTTGGACTGCTCGCCGAAATGCAGAAGCGGTATCCGCATGTGGCGTTTGTCATGGCCACGGGCGAGGATGACATCCGCGTGGCTGTTGAAGCTATGAAGCACGGCTCGGATGACTACCTTGTAAAACCGTTTCATCTCGATGCAGCGGTAGAGTCGGTAAGAAGAGCGATCCGCAGGAGGAATCTTGAGGCGGAACTCGAAAAGTACAGGCAGCAGTTGGAAGAAATGGTCGAGGAGCGCACGCGGCAACTTCAGGTAGCAATGAAGCGCATCGAGCGCGCCTATGACGACACACTCGAGGCCCTTGGGGCCGCGCTCGATCTCAGAGACACTGAAACCGCCGGCCACTCGCGGCGCGTCAGCCTGTACTGTCTCGAAATCGCCCGGGCTATAGGCTGCACGCGCGAGCAGCTCAAGACCATCGTTCGCGGAGCGTACCTTCATGACATCGGGAAGATCGGCATCCCTGACTCGATCCTTCTCAAGCAGGGTAAACTGACTCCGGAGGAGATGACGATCATGCAGACCCACGTGCGGATCGGTTACGAACTCCTCAGCCGCATCCCTTTCCTTTCGCCCGCGGCGGAAATCGTTCTTGCGCACCAGGAACGCTACGATGGCACGGGCTATCCGCAGGGGCTGCTGGGAGAAGAGATTCCTCTGGGTGCCAGAATTTTCGCAATCGCGGACACCCTCGACGCCATGACCTCCGACCGCCCCTATCGTCAGGCCCTGCCGTTCAAGGCGGCGCGCGACGAGATCATCCGGGAGTCAGGAAAGCAGTTCGATCCCGATGTGGTTCGCGTGTTCCTCTCGTTGCCGGAACAAACCTGGGAAAATATCCGCCGGCAGGTCGCGCGGGCCCGCGGGCGCATCAACCATTCGGCCCCAGGCGAAGAGCAACCTTTTATAAAGGAAATGCTCGTCAATTAGAGTCGGTTACTGCTCAATGTAGCCCAGAATTTCCGCCGTGCATCCCGCGAGCGTTCTGCCGTGGTGTCCGGGCCGGCGATCGATCTTGGTCGCAAAAGCAACTTTCTGAATGATGATCCGGTATTTCTGAAACTCGCATTCGTCGGGAAGCAGAAGGTGGTCACTCTCCAAAACCTCCCCGAAAGTTATTTCTTTCGCTTCGAGATTCACTTCCGCTCCGACAACCTTCGCTACAGGTTTCCCCTTCTGGTAAATCACGTCCTGCTCCCGGCCCGGTGAGCCGGACAAGCCTGAATGTTGTTGTGTTCCTTCCTTCGTGGTGGACTTCCCGTTCACAGCTGATTGACCCCCATCTAATACTTTGGATAGAAGCCGCTGCCAGCCCAGTTTCGACCGCGGGCTTTGAACCAACTGCCTGACTTTCCAACAGCCCAAACACATTTTTTAATAAAATCGGGGAAAACGGGTCAAGACCGTGGAGCGCCAAAGCAAGCAAGCTGCTGAAAAGCGGGTTCTACGCGTGTGATCGCGAGCGCGGCGGATGAGCCTTTTGTTTTTTTTCAGAGAAGCTTGCAGATGCTTCGTTTTACCCCGCATGCCAATTTGGCTGATTTCAATAGCTTGCCCGAGCCCTTATTTCAAACGATTTTGCTGATTTCTACATTGTCAGAAAAGCAGTTCAAGCATATACTTCAGGCACTAAGGCTGCTGTTGCTGGGAAGATTGCGGCCTAACGGGGGTGAAATATGAGCAGTACGTCCAAGTGGGGGCTCTTTTGTCTTGGTTCATGGCTGATGTGGGTCCTGCCTTTGGCAGCCGAACAGCCGCCGCGTGTTGAACTGCTGACGGCGCGCCGGATTGGCAATACGCCCCCGATGGCCGAATATCTGGCAACTCACCATCCGGTTCCTAATGCGCCGTTCCAAGTGTTTCCTCTTCGCAAACCGGGCTCGAAGCCGGGGCATGGTGGCGGCGGGGGCGGGACAAGTTGGACGGACCCGGTTCTGCAAACGGATTATTCTTTCCCGCCGCAAATGACCGGAGGGGTGCAGTTCGACGGCATCCCCGCAGACGGGTACGTTCCACCTGATACAAACATCTCGGTGGGGAATGGGCAGGTTGTCGAAACGGTGAATGTTAATTACGCCGTGTACAGCACGTCCAGCACGAGTGGAACTCCGCTTATTGGTCCGGCCCCCATTCATTCGATCTTTTCGGCAGCAACCAATGGCAACATCTCAAGCAGCGATATTTGCACTTCCGTTGACGGCGGCGACCCTATCGTCCTCTATGACCGCATCGACAAGCGCTGGATCATCAGCCAACTTGCTTACAACAACAGCTTTTCAGACAACCATCTCTGCCTTGCAATCTCCGCTACCTCTGATGCCACAGGTAGCTTTGCTGCCTATGACATCCCATTTGGAAGAAACCTGCCCGATTACCCGAAACTGGGTATCTGGACCAATGGGAGTTGGAACACGAGCAGCGCGCAGGCGGGCGTGTATTTCTCGGCCAATATGTTCAGCGGAGGCAATACATTCATTGGGGCGATGATGTGCGGGTTCCCGCTCAACGCGGTAGCATCACCGCCTCCGTCAATCACATGGGTCTGTGTCCAAAACGGATCAGCCGTGTATAGCATCCTGCCCGCGGACCTTGAAGGCAGCCCCGGCGTATCTGGAACATCGCTGCCTGCGCCTTCCGGAGCCTCAGAGTACTATTTGCAATTCAGCGGCAGCAGCACTTTGAATCTGTACCAATTCACGCCGGACTTCAGTGCGAATACGGCCTCGGTGAAAACTGTTGCCAATCTCGCAGTCGCGACGTTTCATGAAGCGTGTGGAGGAGGCGCCTGCGTTCCGCAGCCTGGCACATCCACAAAGCTCGACTCTTTGGGCGACCGGCTGATGTACCGGCTCTCTTACCGTAATTACGGCGGATCTGCCGGCGAGTCCATGGTGGTAACTCACTCCGTCCAGGACAGTTCGTCCAGTAACCAGACAGGCGTACGCTGGTACCAATTGAAGAACACGGGCAGTGGGTGGGGCGTGGCACAGCAGGGGACCTTCGGGCCAAACGACGGCAACTACCGATGGATGGGCAGCATCGCGCAGGATAAGGCGGGAGACTTGGGCATCGGTTACAGCGTTTCAAACACTTCAACATATCCCAATCTTGCATACACCGGTCGTGCGGCAGGTACAGTCACAGACCCCTCAAACATGCTCGAGCAAGAAACTTTCATTAATGTCGGCCACGGAGTGCAAAAATCGGTCAACCGCTGGGGCGACTACTCCAGCATGAGCGTCGATCCTTCCGACGATTGCACCATGTGGTACGCCAACGAGTACCTGAAGACCAGCGGCTCCTATACGAACTGGGGCACTTACATCACCAGCTTTAAGTTCAACGGCTGCTTGTAAGCTCCGGCATTCGCCTGTGCCGTCGGCTGCGAGGAAATCCCCTCGCGTACTATTTTCCGCTTGGCCCAAAATTCGGAGCGCCCAAAGGAGACCCGTTCCTGCCACATGTGACCCAGTGGCCTATCTATCCATAACACAAAAAACGCAATTATTAATCTCTACATGGCAGATACAGTTTGCAAACTCTTTGTGGAATGATTAATCTTCCCCGAAGCGGACGGCGCTAAATCCGTGCATACCGGCTGGTTGTGTTTTGTAAAGATGGAGGACCTATTGCCCCGCAGACCGATAGCAAGTCCTGATCACGAGTTGGAATTGTTCTCGCCTTTGATTTTCCAGCGCCTCATTCGCGGAACATTCTTTTGCCTCGCGCTTTTATTTTCCTCCGGCAAAGTGATGCATGCCCAGACGCAGCAACTCACAGCCTTCGAGCGGCAGCTTGCAACCATTGTATCGAGCTTCGGCGGTAAGGTCGCTCTTGCGGGTGTCAACCTGAAAACCGGCGAGCGGTTTGGCCTGAACGCAGAGCGGCCCGTCCAGACAGCTTCTGTCATCAAGCTGCCGGTTATGGTCGAGGCGTTTTATCAGATGCAGGACGGCAAGCTGCAATGGTCGCAGCATGTTGAGGAGACTGACTTCGACCGGGTGCGAGGTTCCGGCATCCTCCAGGACCTCAGCCCGCATATTAACCTCACGCTCGGCGACGCCATCACGCTGATGATCGTCTTAAGCGACAACACCGCATCGAACATCGTGTTCCGCACGGTCGGGATCGATGCGGTGAACGCCCGGATGAAAAAGCTGGGGCTCAAGCATACTGTCCTTTTTGGCTACGTCTTCCACAAGAAAGTTCCTTCAACCCCTGAATCAGAAAAATTCGGCCTCGGCGTTACCACCGCCGACGATATGGTCCGTCTGCTCACGTTGATCAAGCAGCACAAGATCCTGACTCCGGAAGCGTGCGGCCGCATGCTGACCATCCTCAGCAAGCAGCGCGACATCGACGCCTTTCCGCGCTATACAAGCAACTATCCCGGGGTCACGTGGGAACACAAAACGGGAGCGCTTGATGCCCTGCGCAATGACGTGGGCATCGCCGAAACGCCCGCCGGCCCGATCGTACTCGCCGGCTTTGCTTATGATTCGCCCGATCAGCAATGGACCGCCGACAACGCCGCAACGCTCGTCCTTGCGCGCCTGGCCAAAGCCGTCTTGGCGCATTTCCTGCCCGCGCCTGCAAAAGCGAATCCGTAAACGGCATTCCCAGCCCGTATGAGGCCTTCCTCAGTTGTCGCTGCTTCAAACCGGCATCACAGGTTTATTTGTTGTATTGCTCATCGGTAACGTGCTCCATCCACTCAACGGCCTTGCCATTGAGCTGCTCCTGAATGGCAATATGCGTCATCGCTGTGGTGGGCGCCGCGCCATGCCAGTGCTTCTCGCCGGGAGGAATCCAGACCACGTCGCCCGGCCGGATTTCTTCAATTGGACCTCCCCAGCGCTGCACGCGCCCGCAGCCGAAGGTAACGATGAGCGTCTGCCCCAGCGGGTGCGTGTGCCATGCGGTCCGCGCGCCCGGCTCGAATGTGACGTTTGCCCCTTGAACACGCGCCGGATCAGGCGCCTGAAAAAGCGGATCGATTCGCACCGTGCCGGTAAACCAATCGGATGGTCCCTTGGCGGAAGGTTGCGTGCCAACTCTTTTGATTTCCATGTCGCTACTCCTTACCCCTTTCTTTGCTTGACGCCGCTTCGTGCATTCTGCCGACCCCGGAGTTAAACTTCGTCAGTAATTATCGACAACGCTTTGCCGATGAAAATCCTGTTTGAACATGCGCCGCAGAATGGTTGGCCTTCTGCGAAAGATAGCCAAGAGTGGACAGCCAGGTCTTGAAAAGATGAACCCATTCATCTGACGGAAGATTTTGCTTTTTCATTCCGAAGCCGTGCCCTCCTTTGGCGAAAATATGGAGTTCCGCCGGCTTCCCCGCTGCGTGCCACGCTTCGTAGAGTCTCGCTCCAGAAATCGGCGCAACGAGCGGGTCATCATCCGCGAGCGCAATGAACAGAGGAGGGACGTTTAAGGGAACCGGAGACGCTGTGCGATAACCGGGGTAAATTGCAGCGGCGAAGTCCGGTCGGCTCTCAGCGTCGAAGTGCAAAGCAGCATTCACAACCACTCCACCACCGGCGGAAAAACCCACGACCCCAATCCGGTTGGGATTTACACCCCATTGGGCCGCGTGTTGACGAACGAAACGGATGGCTTGGAGGCCGTCTTCTTCGCCCCACGTCCGGGCCTGCTCGACGGCCTCTGTACCGACCGGAGGCGTCTCGACTCCGGGACCAGGGTGAGGCAGCACGCGAAACAGATTTGCCAGGAGGCCTTCCATGTCCGCATCGTTTTCTGGAGAATGTGCAACGCGGTACCTGAGGACGAATGCCGTAATCCCTTGTCGCACGAGCCAACGCGCCACATCATAGCCTTCAGTATCCATGGTGAGAAAGGTGAACGCCCCTCCAGGCGCGACGATGATTGCGGTCCCATTCGCTTCGCCAGCGGACGGCTTAAAGAGCGTGACCGTTGGAAGTGCAACATTTCTGATGATGAGGTTGGGCTTTGGGCTGCCGGGGAACTGGATCTGCATCTGCTGTTCATGCCAGGTCCACGTCTTTGAGCTGGGCGGGACACCCGAGGCAGGCCATATCGCATACACGCCCGATGCATCCGGAGGCCTTTTTATATAGGAGGGCAGTTGCTGCGCGCTCCCAGGCGATGCGGCTGAAAGCACTAGGAACACTGCGATCAGGCGGGTCATTCTCCACGCTCCTCCTGGAAACCATTGATCACATGCTTAAAAATGTCTTCATAATCCAAGGACAAACCAGCAATTTCCGCCGACAAGTTGAAAGAGCACCTGTTAACTCCGCCTTGCAAGACCGAACGCGCCGTAACTCATGACGTAACCGCTGAAGAATGTAATTGCCCTGAAGCAAAGGCGCTTTATGTCTTGCAAAACTATAGGTCCCTCAGCTCATATCCCGGCTTCTTGTAGAGGTTGCGCCACTTGTTTTGAAAGTCAGGTTTGTACACTTTCTCCGCCCAGTCTTGAGGCTTGATTTCTTCAATTGCCACAGATACGGATTCCTCTCCGTAATGCAGAATCTCCATTACATCTCTCGTGAAGGCTTCGGCAAGTCGGGTTTTCTGCTGCTCAGTTTTCCCAGGCCATAGTTTCACAATGACATGAGGCATTGTACTCTCCTGTTCCTCATCCCTACAGGGGATTGCGGGGCATGATTCTTACTGTTGCAGAGCGGGCGCGTTCCCCGATCATCGGCCTGAGATAGGGGCTGCCCTTGTACTTTGTTCGGTAGGCATCGTCGACACGGTCGTTCATTGGCCCCTCGACCGGCTCGAAGGTGACTTCCTTCGTCATGCCGGCGGCCGTGATGCGCCCTGCTTTCTGCCGGACCGCCGCCTGATACCAACTGGATTTTTTCCCGTTGTATGCGCGCACGTAAACGGCATCATCGACGACAACCGACCAAATCCACGTCGGCGTTCCATAAGTCTTGCCGTCCTCGCGGAAAGGCGAAATATGGAGGTCGTCGCACTGTGCGATTTTCTGCAGTTCAGTTCGATCCCATTCGCTCATGTCGAGATCCTTATGGCCACAACAGGGTCTTGATCGCGCGGCGTTCGTCCATCGCCCGGTAGCCTTCCGCCACCTGATGGAGCGGCAGCGCCAAATCGAAAACCTTGCCGGGTTTAATCCTTTCATCGAGCACGAGCCTGATCAGGTCAGGCAGGTAGCGCCGCACCGGTGCGGGGCCGCCATGGAGGTGAACATGGGTAAAGAATAATTCCGAGCCATCGAGGGCAACCCCGTGTGGGACGCCGACGTAGCCCACTGAACCTCCAGGGCGCGCGCATCGGATCGCCTGCATCATCGCCTCTTGGGTACCGACGCATTCCAGCACCGAATCCGCCCCGATGCCGCCAGTGAGATCTCTGACTCGCTTCACGCCCTCATCACCACGTTCCGTTACAATCTCAGTAGCACCAAACCCCATGGCAAGCTTCTGCCGCGCCGGGTTCCGGCTCATCGCGATAACCCGCTCCGCTCCCATCTGCCTGGCTGAAAGCACACCAAGCAAGCCGACAGCTCCATCACCCACAACGACCACCGTCGCCCCCGGCTTCACGTTGGCTGCATCCGCGGCGAACCAGCCCGTTCCCATGACGTCCGAGAGCGTTAACAAGCTCGGAATCAAGTCCTTTGAGGGAATGTCAGGCGTGGTGACCAATGTGCCATCCGCAAGCGGGACACGGAGCATGGGTGCCTGCGCCCCGACAACAAATTCGCGCTGCTGGCACGAAGACTGGTATCCGATCTGGCACGTGGGACATGTATTATCCGACGCAAAGAAGGAGCCGATGACGAACTGGCCTGGCCTGATTTTTCTGACCTCCCGACCGACCTCTTCGACAATCCCGCAGTACTCATGCCCCATTGGCGTGGGGCCGTTGATCGGCTGCAAACCCCGGTACGGCCAAAGGTCTGATCCACACACACATGTCGCCAAAACCTTGATGACCGCGTCCGTCGGATTGAGGATTTTCGGATCTTCAAGCTCCTCGTAGCGCACGTCCCGCGGGCCGTACAGAACAGCTCCTCGCATGATTTCCCCCTCGCTCTCAACTTTTCTGCAACGATCCCCGTAATCGGTTTTCAAGATTTGGAAAAGAGGTCCTTCGCAATGTTCATGGCGATCATCGCATTTGGCCAGCCTGCGTAAAAGGCCAGATGTGTGATTACCTCGATCAATTCATTCTTATCGACTCCGTTCTCCACCGCTTTGCCGAGATGAAATCGCAACTGGTCCGGACGATTGAGTGCGACCAGCGCCGCAACCGTTATCAGACTGCGGTCACGCTTTGATAGCTCCTTCCGTTCCCAAACGTCGCCCAAAAGCACCTGGTCCGTCAGCTCAACCAGTTTGGGCGCAAAGTCACCGAACAGCTTCTCAGTCCCCGACGGCTCCCTACTCATGCTTACTCCTCCTTCTCGGTGTTCAAACTGCTGATCCTGAGCTTGGCCAGCGCTCAGTAATGCTCCCAGGCAACTCTCCAGTGTTCATTCGGATCGGGCGACTTCACGATCAGCTGTTTGCCGGAAAACTCGTAAACGCGCCTGAAGTCTTTACCGACTAGAGACCGCACCAGCGCGCCGTCAACGTGATAGGTGAAGGTGTGAGCGCGTTTGTTGACTTCATACCTTCCAAACGAGGCCTCATAGCCGCTCTGCGCGTATTGCACCGGCCCACCCTGTGCTGCTGCCCGCGGATTTCGATACATCACTTGGACCGACATGTGGCCGTCGCGTGTGTAAGCGAGCAGTCCTGTACAGTCGGCCTTGTGGACTTTTCCATCCGCACCCGGCTCTTCCAACCAGACAAGCCGCCACGCGCCGATGAACGGGTCCCGGATGTTGTCGTTAACACCGCGATCCTTGCTGCCGGACAGTGCAAAAGCGCAAATTGCTGTGCCGCCGATAAACAAAAGCATGACTCTATGCCAAAACAGCTTTTTCATATTCGGTACTCCTGGTTGCCATCCTTAATCGCTCAGCGATAGGTGATTTGTTCCATGACCTCGGGATACCGAGCGCCATGGATCGTAATCTTGGAGGCGGCGGTTTGGATTTCGCGGAGATCATCGGGCGTAAGTTCGACTGCAACTGCTCCGATGTTTTCTTCGAGCCGTGCAAGCTTCGTAGTTCCGGGAATCGGAACAATCCACGGTTTTTGGGCCAGCAGCCAAGCCAAAGCGATTTGGGCGGGTGTTGCCTTCTTCCGCTCTCCAATCTGGGCGAGCAGATCAACGAGCGCTCGATTTGACTTCATGGCCTCCGGGGTAAAGCGGGGAATCTGGCTGCGGAAATCGGAACTGTCGAACCTGGTATTTTCGCTGATTTTGCCCGTGAGGAATCCCTTTCCCAGCGGGCTGTATGGAACAAAACCAATCCCAAGCTCCTCGCACGTCGGCAGCACTTCTTCTTCCGGGCGGCGCCACCAGAGCGAATATTCGCTCTGCACTGCTGTGACGGGCTGGACGGCGTGCGCGCGGCGGATCGTTTTGGCGGCGGCTTCGGACATCCCGAAGTGCTTGACCTTGCCGGCCCGGATCAAATCTTTCACGGCTCCCGCCACATCTTCGATGGGCACATTCGGGTCAACGCGGTGCTGATAGAAGAGATCGATCGCGTCAACCCTCAGGCGTTTGAGAGATGCGTCGGCGACGCGCTTGATTTGCTCTGGACGGCTGTCGAGTCCCGCGAGCCCTCTCTCTGCCTTGGGATCAATTTTCCAGCCGAATTTGGTCGCGATCACGACCTGACCGCGGAACGGCACGAGTGCCTCACCAACAAGTTCTTCATTCGTGTACGGGCCGTAAACTTCCGCCGTATCGAAAAATGTAATGCCACGTTCGACTGCGGCCCGGATCAAAGAGATCATTTCCTGCCTGTCCTTGGGTGGTCCGTAGGAGAAGCTCATCCCCATGCAGCCCAGCCCGATGGCTGAAACTTCAAGATTGCTTTTGCCAAGTTTTCGTTTCTGCATTGATTTTTCCCCCTATTTCAAGCCTGCCCGTTGATCCTGGTGTTTCACGGGCCGGCTTCCTGCTTCTCTACAAACCTTACATGAAGGCTGTGTTTGAGCGTTAGCCCGATCCTGCCCAATGATTGCCTATTCCTGTCGGAACTCAGGATTTTGCATACCCCTTTTGCCGATTTGGGTGTATTTTTGATTTTTAAGGGGGTTGCGTGGCGCAAGCGCGAAATCAGAAGATAATGAATACCGAGCCGTCATCGCCGGTGGCTGCGATGCGAAGAGACCTGGCGCAAAAGATTGCTGCTCATACTCCGCAAGCAGGCGCACAGGCAACCGCCATACCCGGCCTCACCCTCTATCGAAGGACCTCGCCAAGCCCGTGCTATCCCGCGACGTACGAGCCGAGCCTGACGGTCTTTGCGCAGGGGCGAAAGCGCATCAATCTCGGCGGCACCACATACTTCTGTGACGAATCGACGTTTCTCTTAAGTTCCGTGGATGTGCCCGTCGTAAGCCAAATCGTTGAAGCCAGCGAAGAGGTGCCGTTTCTTTCGTTACAGCTTAAGCTTAATTTAAGCGTCGTCCGGGAAATTCTCAGCCAGGTGGAGTTCCAACCCCTGGTGAACTCATCCCAGGGCCGAGGCATTGCGATTGGGGTGACCACCGTTGAGCTCTTAAAGCCCTGTTCCCGGCTCCTCGATCTTCTGAAAACTCCTGAGGACATACCGTTCCTCAACAACCTGATCCAAAGGGAAATCGTTTACCGCCTGCTCCGAGGTCCCCAAGGGGAGCGCCTCCGCGCCATTGCTACGACGGGAGACCAAAGCAATCGAACCGCCAAGGCGATCGCGTGGCTCCGGGCCAATTATTCAAAGCCTTTGCGCCTCGATGAACTCGCAGAAATCGCACACATGGGCATCTCGACGCTGCATCATCATTTTCGCGCCCTGACAGGAATGAGCCCGCTTCAATACCAGAAGCAACTCCGATTGCAGGCTGCGCGAGAGCGCATGCTCATTGAGGGGCTTGATGCCGCAAGCGCCGCCTTCGAGGTCGGGTATGAAAGCCCAAGCCAATTCAACCGCGAGTACAAACGCTTTTTCGGCCAACCGCCAATGCGCGATATCAAAGCGCTGCGAACTGCCAGCGCTCCTCCCAGTAGCATGATTTGACGAAAAGACGCTGCGACTCAAAAACGTATCTGCCGGTGCTTCAGGAAACTCGCGCCAAATGGCAATGGGGTATTACGGCGTTCGGGGCCCGAGTTCCGGCCAGAGCAACGCCATCCGGACGCATGAGAATATGCCGCTAAAGAGCGACAGAAAAAGGACGTTGCTGCTGCCGCAACGCCTTATTCGCGTGCGGGAGACGGAGGAACAAGGACCACGGGTGTGCGGTCGTTCGAAACGGGCTTGAGCGGCACGACCGATTTGATGTCGAGTGCGTCCGTTACATTGTAGTCCTTATACTGGATCGTAAGAAGCGAGCGCCCGAAAATTCGAACGTTCGTAACGGTTTCGTTCAAAGCCGGGAGCCAGAAATCCCCCACCCGCTTGTATCGATAAACGAAGTTGACTTTGGGGGTCCACCACGAAAGCATCCTGGCAGGCTGGCCTTCAATACGCACGATCGCGAAATTCTGATCATTTACCCAGATGAAACCCTGAAAGAGAAACTTCCTTTTCACTTTGGGAGTCACTTTCAGGATGTAATTGTGCCCGTCGCCGTCACGCTCGTAGCCGGCAAGCTCGAAATCGTAGTTTTCAGGAGTAATGGCCACCTGGCGACTTTCATCCCGCTGCGACGCCTGATTTTCGGCCTCGAGAAGGCGCTTGAAAACATGGTTGCGCACATACGCCGACCCGCTTTGGGAAATGATGGTGAACTGTTTGACGCCCGAGTGGTACGTCATTTTCACTTCCATGCTTGCACGCAGATGGATCAGGCCCCGCAGTTCCAGACTGTAATTCCGCACCGAAGTGTAGCCGCGCAAGACTTCTCTGCGAAGGCGGTTCGTTTCAACCATTCTGCTGACAACCTGCGCGGCTGTCAGTGGGGGGCCATAAGCCGGCTCGATTGTTCCGGCGGCCAGCAGGTGCGGCTGTGCGGCCATCAGGCAGGGACAAAGAACGATCGCCAGAATCGCCGTTTTCATGCTGAAAGTTTGGTTTGCCGACTCTCGCTTCAAGGGAAAAAACTCCTGCTATTCTGTCTTCTGCTCTTTAATCAATTAGATGCCGGTTGGCAAATAAGGTTCTATAGGTGTGCAGTGCTCCAAAGGTACGTGAGCTTAATTCCCGCACGGCGCAATCCGTATTCCCCGCGTAGCGACCGGCCGTAGCCCAGCGGCTGCCCACCCGAAAGTGCGTGGTGCTTCATAAATTACGAAAGAGGGTCCGCTGCAAGACCCGAAAAATCTATGCCTATGCGATGCGCCATGGGAATGGGCTAGAATTTAGTTTTGCGTCAGGCAGGACTTTGCCTTCCTGTGCGTATTCTTATCGTGCGGGAAAACAAGCCTGCGCATGCCGCGAGCGTCGTGGAGACTAAACGAATGCCATTAACTCAGGCGGAAAGCCGCCAGTCCGTTACTGCTCAGACGTGGTATAAGGACGCTGTCATTTATCAGCTTCATGTCCGCGCTTATCAGGACAGCAACGGTGATGGCATTGGTGATTTTCGTGGACTCACGCAGAAGCTCGATTACATCCAGGAACTTGGCGCCACGGCCATCTGGCTCCTGCCTTTTTATCCCTCACCGCTTAAGGACGATGGATATGACATCGCCGATTACTACAGCGTGCATCCGTCCTACGGCACCCTTGATGATTTCAAAGTTTTTCTTGACGAAGCCCACGCGCGTGGCATGAAGGTGATCACTGAACTGGTCTTAAATCACACTTCGGACCAGCACCCGTGGTTTCAGCAGTCCCGGAGTTCGCGCGACAACCCCTACCGCAACTGGTACGTTTGGAGCGATACCGATGACCGCTACCGCGATGCGCGAATCATTTTCATTGACACGGAGATGTCCAACTGGGCCTGGGACCCGATCTCGAAATCGTATTACTGGCATCGGTTCTTCAGCCATCAGCCGGACCTGAATTACGACAACCCGGACGTGCGGGAGGAAATCTGGAATGTGATGAAGTTCTGGCTGGAAATGGGCGTTGACGGCTTCCGGCTGGATGCCGTGCCTTATCTCGTCGAACGCGAAGGGACCAATTGCGAAAATCTGCCCGAAACACACGAGATCCTTAAAATGCTGCGCAGGCGGCTGGATGAGAATTTTGCCAACAGGATGCTGCTGGCCGAAGCCAACCAGTGGCCGGAGGACCTTGGCTCCTACTTCGCTGACGGCGATGAGTTCCATATGGCGTTCCATTTTCCGCTGATGCCCAGGATGTTTATGGCCATCAAGCTGGAAGACCGCAAGCCGATCATCGAAATCCTTCAGCGCACGCCCACGATCCCGGAGACCTGCCAATGGGGTATTTTTCTTCGCAACCATGATGAGCTGACGCTTGAAATGGTGACCGATGAAGAGCGGGATTACATGTATGACGAATATGCCAAGGACAAGATCGCAAAGCTCAACCTCGGCATCCGGCGCAGGCTCGCTCCGCTGCTGGACAACGACCGGCGACGGATCGAACTGATGAACGGGATGCTTCTGTCGCTTCCAGGAACTCCGATCATCTATTACGGCGATGAAATCGGCATGGGCGATAACATTTATCTCGGCGATCGCAATGGCGTCCGAACGCCCATGCAGTGGAACGGGGGCTGGAATGCAGGGTTCTCAACCGCCGACCCGGAGCGCCTCTATTCGCCCCTGATCTCTAATCCTGTGTATGGTTATCAGGCCATCAACGTGCTGGCGCAACAGCGCTCCGAGCATTCCCTTCTCAACTGGATGCGGAGGACTGTCAAGCTGCGAAAGTCCAGTTCGGTATTTGGACGCGGGACGATCGAGTTCCTGAGCCCGGAAAACCACCGCGTGCTTGCCTACGTTCGCGAATGGCAGAACAACAGGGTCCTCGTGGTCAATAACCTCTCAAGTTCCGCGCAGGCAGCCGAACTGGACCTGAGGCAATGGCGTGGGTACATACCTATCGAGATGTTCGGAGGCAATCCCTTCCCGAGAATCGGGGACTTGCCCTACTTGCTCACGCTGGGACCGTATCAGTTTTACTGGTTTCGGCTGCGCAGGTTTTAAGCGCGCGCCTGAGCATCCGGGCGATCGCCGGTATATACTGTGTCCGGTTCAGTCGCTTCGCGAACGGTAAAATCCGGGAAGCGTCCCTGTGAATTTCAAGCCGGGAAATGGCAGCGCCATCCGGGCAGAGCCGGCACCTCAGCTTCTTTGTCATCGTCTGTTCCGAATTGCGGATTGCAGGCCGTTTCAATAAACCGATAGAATCGCGGGCATGGGCCCGGGAGGACCATCATTGGCCGAGGAGACATTTCTCTCGGACGATTTTGTGCGCAAACTGACAGCCGTCGGCGAGGTGGACATTCTCGTCGGAGTGCCCACTTTTAACAATCGCACCACGATTGCGCACGTGGTGAACGCTGTCCAACTTGGCCTGGTGAAGTATTTCCCCCGCGAGCGCGTCGTGATCATTAACCCGGACGGCGGATCAACCGATGGCACATCGGAGATTGTCAGGACTTCCTCCATCCAGGATTTCCGCTCGATGCTTTCGGCAAGCCCCCTTCGAACGATTCACCGGATCACGACTTCTTACCGGGAAGTTGATGGCAGAGGCAGTGCATGGCGCATCATCCTGGCGGCTGCGGACCTCCTCCGGGCTAAGGCCTGTGCGGTGATCTCGCCCGACCTCGAAAGCGTCACTCCCGAGTGGATTGAAGGGCTTGTCCGGCCTGTTTACAAGGAACAATTCGACCTGGTGACGCCGATCTACCATCGCCATAAATATGACGGCCTGCTGGTCAAGAACATTATTGCGCCGATGGTCCGTTCGGTTTACGGAGTCAAAGTCCGGGAACCCGTGGGCGGGGAATTCGGCTTCTCCGGTCGCCTGGCGTGCCACTACCTCGAACTGGACATGTGGCATGAAGACTTTGTCCGCGCCCGTACGGAAATCTGGATGACGACACGCGCCATCGTTGACGGGTTCAAGCTCTGTCAGTCGTTTCTCGGTCCGAAGATCCACGCGCAGAAACCCTCGAGCCAGAACATTGTCGCCACAATCCAGGACGCGCTTGGGGCGCTGTTTCGCTGCATGGAAAACCATGAAGCATACTGGCTTTCGCGCACCGAGCCGCCGCAGGCGATCCCCGTCTTCGGGTTTGAATACAGCTCGGGGCTCGAACCCCGCCGCATCAACCGCAAGAAAATGCTGATGATGTTCCAGAATGGCGTCAGCCAGTTGGCGCCGATTCTGGAGTCCATTCTTTCGCAGGAAGTCCTTGAGCAAATCCGGCAGATCTCTCAACTCGATGAAAAACGCTTCCGTTTCCCGGACGAACTCTGGGTGAAGACCATCTATGAATTTGCCGCCTCCTATCACCATTCGGTCATGAATCGGGAACACCTTCTCCAGGCCCTGACCCCCATCTACCGGGGCCGCATCTGCTCGGTGGTGTCGGAGGACCAGCGCGCCGATGCTGAACAGATCGAACAAAAGCTCGAGGTCCTGTGCCGGGAGTTTGAAAGATTGCGGCCTTATCTGGTCGAGAGGTGGGCCCGGAAAGCATGAGGTGAATTATGGGACAGCTTGTTCTGGACACACTTAGCCGTACGCTGGGAAGTTTCTTAGACGCGCTTGCGCTGTTCCTGCCGCGCGTCCTGTCGATGATTGTTGTGATTGTCGCAGGCTACATCGTAGCGCTGCTCCTCAAGATTTTCGTGCGCAGGGTTTTCGGCATCGCGAGCTTCCGGAAGTATTGCGATTCGGCGGGCCTCACTCAAATGATGCGCAAGGCCGCCCTGCCGCCGCCGGTCGAGTTTCTCAGTCAGTTGGTTTTCTGGGTGGTTTGGCTGGTGTTTATCGTGCTCGGCATCGACGCGCTTGGCATCAGCGCGCTGCGGGACCAGATTTCTCAATTCTTCATGTTCCTGCCACAGATTTTCGTAGCATTGGTCGTCCTCTTTATCGGGTTGCTGATTGCGAATTTCTTTTCCCGCGCCACTCTGCTCGCCCTGGCCAACGCAAACTATCCCTCCGCCAGGCTCGTCAGCAGCATGGTCCGGCTGCTGATTCTCCTCTTCTTCGTCACTATGGCACTGGAACAGATCGGCCTGGGCCGCCACGTTGTCCTGATCGCCTTTTCAATCGTTTTCGGCGCCATGATGCTGGGAGCAGCCATCGCCTTCGGACTGGGTGGGCGTGATGTCGCGCGGAGAATCCTGGAACGGCAATTCCTGCAGAAGCAACCCGAAGACAAAGACGAGGAAATTTCCCCGCTGTGATCCCGCTTGCCCAGCGTGTTCACAAGCACTTTTCTTCTCAACCGCGCCACGGTGCCATCGAGCGAAAATGCCGGACGGATGCCGGAACCCTTCGAAGGAAATGCGTTCCAACCTGATATAATGTTTGACCGGAGGCAGTCTGCTAAGCCATGAAATTAGGAATTGATTTTGGCACAACGCGCATCGTAGTCGCGTTTGTGGACCGCGGAAACTATCCAGTCGTGGTCTTTGAATCGCCGGACGGGAATTCGTTCGAATGGTTTCCGCCGCTGGTCGCCGTAAAAGGAGACGAACGGCGCTACGGCTGGGAGGCGTGGGCCACGCAGGAACAGCCCAACTGGACGGTCGTACGCTCCCTGAAGCGCGCGCTCGATTATGCAGGGCCTGCCACGCTGATTCAACTCGGAGAGCAAAGGGTCCCGATGCTGCTCGTGCTGCGCGAACTGGCGCTGGCGCTCCGCAAGGCCCTGCTCGAGAACTCCACGCTGCCCGTCAGCCGGGATGAGTCACTTGAGGTGATGCTGGGCGTGCCGGCCAATTCCAACAGTAATCAGCGTTTCCTCACGGCGGAAGCCTTCCGCCAGGCGGACTTCAATGTGCTCGGAATTCTAAATGAGCCTTCGGCCGCCAGCATCGAATTCGGCCATCACAAACGCACCTCGCACCAGTTCGGCGAAAAGATGCACATCCTGGTTTACGACTTTGGCGGCGGAACGTTTGATGCCTCGCTCGTCGAACTGGACGCGCGCGAGCACGTTGTTATTTCTTCCGAAGGAATCCCAACGCTCGGCGGAGACGATTTTGATGAGGTCCTCGCCGGACTGGCGCTCGAAGAAGCGCGAATCAGCGTCATCGAGCAGGACAGCCTCACGCAGGCTGAGATGTTCCGCCTGCACGAAGAGTGCCGCCAGAAAAAAGAGGGCCTGCATCCCAACACACGGCGCATTGTGATCGACCTGAACAACGTGCGTTCCGGCTGGCCCCAGGTGACGGTTGCCATCAACGACTTTTATGACCGTTGCCGCCCGCTCGTGGAAGAAACCCTGCACGCGACGGAAGACCTGCTTGCCGCGCACGGCTTCGCTGCCGGCGGCTCCGGTGATGGACAGGGCGGCGAACAGCGCCTTGAAGCCCTTTACATGACGGGCGGCGGCAGTGAATTGCCTCTGGTCGGCCGCATGCTTCGCGAGCAGTTCGGACGCCGCGTTCGCCGCTCCGCGTACACTCGCGCAGCCACCGCCATCGGGCTCGCCATCCAGGCGGACGCTTCTGCCGGCTACGTTCTGCGGGACAAGTTCACGCGGCATTTCGGCGTCTGGCGCGAGGCGGAAGCCGGCCGCAGCATCGTCTTCGATCCGCTCTTTCCCAAAGGCACGCCGCTGCCCGGCCCTTCCGATCCGCCGCTGCTCAACTCGCGGCGTTATTTCCCGGTGCATAACATCGGCCACTTCCGCTATCTCGAATGCACCCATCTCACGGAGGAGGGCCGCCCTGCGGGAGACATCACAATCTGGGATGACATCCGCTTTCCGTTTGATCCCTCGCTGCGCGATCATGCACAACTGGAAGAGATACCCGTCGGCTATCTGAATAACGGACATCGCTGCGAGGCGGAAGAAAGCTACGCGTGCGACCGCAGCGGCGCAGTGACCGTGACCATCGCGAACCTGATAGAAGGTTACAATCGCAGTTACCGGCTCGGCCGTTGGGCATCATCCGAGTCGCTGGTCGTTCCCGGCCGCAAACCAACGCGCAGCCGAAAAAGAAAAGAAGCTTAGGCGCAACTTTCCGATTTGGGAATCTGCGCAACAACCACCGGTCCCAAGCGGTAATTGCGACTTCCTCAGGGCAACGGTGGAGGCGCCGACGCAATGCCCGGATTTTCCGGCCCTCTCGGGGAAAGAATGAGGGCGCAGCAACCGATTAAGGGGCAAACGAGGCATCACTTCAACTTCCGAGGAACATGACATGCGAATCGTTATCGGCGCTGACCACGCCGGCTTCATGCTGAAGGAAGACCTTGCTGCACAACTTCGCAAGCTCGGACACGATGTACTTGACGTGGGAACGCACAGCACCGCTGCGGTCGATTATCCCGATTTCGCCGAAGCAGTGGGCAAAGCCATTCTCGAAGGCAAGGCCGAGCGCGGCGTGCTGATCTGTGGCAGCGGCGTGGGCGCTTCGGTGGCTGTCAACAAAATTCCCGGCATCCGCGCGGGCATCTGTCATGACACGTACTCCGCCCATCAGGGCGTCGAACATGACAACATGAACGTGCTGGTGCTCGGCAGCCGCGTCATCGGAACGGAACTGGCGCATGAACTCGTGCGGGCTTACCTCGCTGCAAAATTCTCCGGCGAAGAGCGCCACGTTCGTCGCCTCGCTAAAGTGCAGTCCATCGAAAGCCGATACCTCGTGACCAAATCCGCGCGTTAATTCTGCTTGAGTTCTATTTTTCCACGCGCTGGCACGGGCGCCTCGCCCGTGGCCGGACACGGCCAGGATGGCCGTGCCACGGCATACCCATCCCTCGCCGGTCCAGCTTGATGTCCCAAGGCGGATTCGCGCTGCGTCCATGTTGTGGAGTCTATCATCCGGCTCCCTGCGCCGCCTCTCCGGGCATGCCCGGCGAGACCCCTACTCTGGTCCCAGGTACCAAAGGCCTATTGCCCTGACCGCACGGCAGGGTTAGGCTCGCTGCTGAGTGCAACACAGGAGGGAGGACTGGCAATGCAGACGACTGAGCAGAACGGGGATGATCTGGAAGTAACATCTGTCATTGAGATTTGCCCGCGACACGGCACCAGGGTCCGCCGGTATTTCGGCTGCCCCAGGTGCGTCATCGAGGAAGTCCGGCGACATGAGAAGCGCATGGATGCTGCGCTCGAGCGCGATGGGACCCTTGCAGCTTTCCATCCACAAGAAAGCACGCTGTAATTGCGCTTCGGGCAAGGAATCGGTCCTGGCCCTTTCCGGGCAAACGCAAATTGTGGGGCGCGCATGCGTTTCCCTGTGCGTTTTAGATTGTCTCCACAGGAGCGTTCTCCGTCTCTAACACATTGAAGCTACAGGACTTTTCTTGTCTGAAAGGTCTTTAGTTCCATTCTTCGTAGCCACAAGTTCCATTGTGTTTCAAACACTTCAGAGCTATATGTACGCCGAGGGGTCCTGGGTCCTTGCCGTACCGTTCGGGTCAGACGGCCCGTGCCGGAGCACAAAAACCTCTTCCGGCACACTTCATGGGAGGCCGGAAGCAGATGAACCAGGACTATTTCCTTCTCGCGTCTCTGTTACTCGGCGCGATCCTTACGTTTGTCGGGCTTGTCTCGCTCATTCCCGTCGAAATTTACCGCAAAATTTTTGGTTATGTTCTGCCTGTGGACCCTCAGGAACCGCGGAGTAAGGCCGTCCAGCGGCGTATGGTAGGAGCGCTGATCACTGCGATTGGACTCACCGCCCTGCGGGCCGGCATTGAGGCACTGTTCCGTTAAGAGAAACTGACATTCAGGGCAGCGCTGTTGATTTTCGTACGGACCATCGGCTGCCCGCGTGTGCGTACATGCGCGCCACTGCCTCGCCTGGCGCAGCCGAAAGGCTTTGCTCCCCACGCACTGCTTGCCAGCCCTCCCGCCCGTGGCTTATGATGGCTTCCAATCTTCGGTAAGGTCCAAACGCAGCCATCAGCGGTTTCCGCCGCTTGCAGGGAGGAACGATGAAAGGCAGGTCTCTGGTTCTCAACGTGGTTCTGGTATCTCTTTGCTCTTCGGTCCTTTCCGCCCAGGACTGGGCGCGGGCCAAAGTGGACAAATCTCCGCGGCACCGCGAGTGGGTCACGGTCAAACACGATGGCCGCAGCGTGCAAACGTTCGTTGTCTATCCCGAGGTCAGCAACAAGCGGCCCGTGGTCCTGATCATTCACGAAATCTTTGGCATGACGGACTGGGTGCAGGACCTCGCCGACCAGGTGGCCGAAGCCGGCTACATCGCTGTCGCGCCCGACCTGCTTTCCGGCATGGCGCCAAACGGCGGCGGAAGCTCCGACTTCGCCCAGGGCCAGGCTGTCAAGGCGGTCAGCATGCTGAATCCTGACCAGATCACCGCCGACCTTAACGCTGTCGCCGACTACGCGCTCAAGATTCCTTCCACTAACGGCAAGCTTTACGTCGCCGGGTTCTGCTGGGGCGGCGGGCAGAGCTTCCGTTTCGCCACCAACCGTCGCGATCTCTCCGCCGCGTTTGTCTTCTACGGACCGCCTCCGCCCCCCGACGCCATGGCGCGCATCAACGCTCCCGTGTACGGCTTCTACGGCGGAAATGATGAGCGGATCGACGCCACGATTCCCGCAACTCGCGAGAACATGAAAGCCGCCGGGAAGATCTATGAACCCGTGATCTACGAAGGGGCGGGCCACGGTTTCATGCGCGCGGGCGAAGCCCCGGACGCTACCCCGGCCAACAGGAAAGCCCGCGATGAGGCGTGGGCGCGCTGGAAGAAAATCCTCGCGCACGGTTCGTAGTTTCCCATCGCATCGCACGACACCGCAAAAGTGTCGGTGGTCACGGCATCGTCTCGATGCCGTGGACTTGTCTTGGAGTGCGGGCGCGAAGCCGCCGCCTTAACAAAGGCGGGAGCCGGTGCTCCCGCACTCCAAGGCCGCTGGCGCCCATGTAAATGAACTATGAATGGCGGCAAAAAGACAGACCTGTTTTTGTGCTGCCACGGCTTAACGCTCGCGCGGGTGATCCAGCACGAAACGCACAATGGTCCGGCTGGCATCAAGCTGGCGACTCGCAACGCCGACCACAAAGCGCGGCAGATACTGCGGGCCGCCCGGCCAGGTGTGACCGCCGCCATCAATACGATACTGTTCCACCGTCGCCGAGCAACCCTGCGCGCGGCGGAACACGACGCGGGTCCGATCAAAGACCGCACGCGGCTGTAACTGTATTTCTTTTCCCATAGCCTTGCAGCCATCAACTGCGGACCAGAAGGCCATCGTGTCGGTCACGGACAGCACGAGGCCGCCCGGGCCCCGACCGCCGAAGCTCTTCACCGCTCCGCCCCGATAAGGCACGATGGGGTCGTCTGTCCCGTTGATCTGCAGCACTGCCACCCGTCGGGCCGGTCGGCAGGTGCCGCGCAGGTCGGCCGCCATCGAGCCGGCAACCGCGGCGATCGCAGTAACCCGATCGGAAAGTTCACAGCCCAGCCGTTCGACAAACATCGCGCCATTGGAGATTCCTGTTGCCCCGATGCGCCGCGAATCCAGCGGTACACGTGCGCCAACATCTTCAATTACCCTGGCGGCAAACGCCACGTCATCGACATCGGGGCGTCGGGTTGTCACTCGGCCGTCGTTCCAATGCCGATCAATCCCCTGCAGATAAGCGACGGCGATGCCTTCGTGGTCGGCCAGTTGGTCCAGTCCGGTAAATCTCGGCATCGTCTTAGCGCAACTCCCGCCGCCATGAAATACCAGCAAAAGCGGTATGGGTCTGTCCTTCGATGCAGCGGGCAAATGCAACAGATATTCCCGCTGCCGACCGCCGGCCTCGATTGTGATTGAGGCGTCGCGAGCCCACGCGCTAACCGTGAAGGTTCCGAACAAAACGACGAAAACAGCAGGACGAAATTTCACGCGTCTCATTCCCAATAAGTATTTCAGCCGGAATTTGCAGTTTCAAGGGTGTTATCCATTGCAATTCGCCGCGTAACCGCGGCAGGGATTCCATGCCGTGGGCTCGCGTTGTCGTCCGTTAAAGGTCCCACGGCACAACGACGGTGCCGTGGCTACTCCTCCTCCTGCGCGCTGAATTATCAGGCAAAGTTATGCCATGGTAGTGCGCATCTTGGAGTGCGGCCGCGAAGCTGCCGCCTTAACCAAGGCATGAGCCGGTGCTCCCGTACTCCAGGGCCGCCCCGCCGATAAACAAATCCACCCGAATTTCTTTGCTTGACGAACGAAAATTTTAGATGTAAATCAATAGCCGCCATTCGCATTGAATCGAAATGAACCAGAAAAGAGGTTGGGGTCGGCGGGCGCAGGCAAGAAGGCCTGCCGGGGGTGGCGCAGCAGGAGGAACGGCATGTGTTCTCCGAGTGACGTTAAAGGGTGCGAAGGCGGGAAAGAGGCCGGCGGCCCGGCTGATCGAGGCGCGGCTCCGCCCACAATGCCGCGGCGCGACGCACTGAAGATTGGTGCTTCCATCCTTGCGGCGGGCCTGCCCGTTGCGGCTGCGTGTTCGAGGCCGCGGCCGGGCCGCAGCAAGAAGGTCATCATCGCCGGCGGCGGAATTACGGGCCTCTCTTGCGGGTACGAACTGATGAAGCGAGGCCACGAGGTGGTTGTACTTGAGGCCTCGGGAAGGGCCGGAGGGCACGTTCGAACGCTCCACGAGGGTCTGGAAGACGGCCTTTATGCCGACCTCGGCGCAGAGCAGTTTACAAATCCCGGCTACGACCTTTACTGGGGTTACGTGAAGGAATTTAACCTGCCCTATCAGTACTATCCGCGGCGCATGGGCCTTGTTCGGTTTATCGATGGCAAATTCAGGACGGAAGACGAACTTCACAGCCGGAGTTTTCTGAGCAAGCTGGGCTTTAACGGCCGCGAAGTGGATTTCCTCGTAAAGAATGCCTGGTGGAACCTTCCGATGCTGTATTTCCAGCCCTACGTCGAAAAGTTCAAGGACGAGTACAAGCCTTATGAGGCAGGGCTAAACCACCTTGACCAGACAACAGTGGGAGATTTACTGCGGAAAGACGGGGCTTCCGACCGCGCGATCCGCACAATCGGCGACACAAACGCCTCGGCGCTCCATGTGATCTGGCACGCGGCCATACTGAATTTGCGCGGTGTGCCCCTGTATCCCCCCGACGTTTATCGCCTGAAAGGCGGCAATCAGTTGATGACGGACACTCTGGCCTCGAAGCTGGGTGGCCGCGTGCACCTGAATTCCCCGCTCACTGGAATTGAACGGGGCGAAAAGGGCGTGCGTGTCACGTACAGAGAATCCGGCCAGGAAAAGAAAATGGAAGGAGATTACCTGGTCTGCTGCATGTCCGCCGTCATGCTCCGGCTGATTCCCGTCAAGCCTGCGTGGCCGGAATCCAAGCTCTTCGCGATTAATCACGTCCCGTACTACTCGGTCGCACGGCTGGTCTTTCAGACGAAAACCCCATTCTGGGAAGAAGACGGGCGGAGCATCAACTGGGAAACGCCAGACCCGAACCTTGAACTGCTGTGGCGGATCGCGGAAGAAGTCCATACAAGACGCGCTGCGCTCATGGGCTGGGCCGAAGCCAGCGTATCCCGTGAGAGCGCTCTGGCGTCCTTTAATAAGTTCTACCCGGGCAGGTCAGACAGAATCGAGAAAGCTATCGTCCACAATTGGGCGCGAGATCCCTGGGCCATGGCCTGCGAAACCGTTTCCTATTCACCTGGCGAACTGATGAAAATCTGGCCGAGCATTATCGAGCCCGTAGGCCGGGTCCATTTTGCGGGCGCATACGCGGATAATCTCAACTGGGGCCAGGAAGCAGGAACACGATCCGCCCGCCGCGTAGTGGAGGCGATCGACCAGGATTGATTCCAGGACGGCAATCTTGAATCGGACGCGGCAATTCGGAGTGAAAAACACGCCGATTGGAAGCTTCTTAAGCTGCGTCGCTCAGAGCAAGCGGGTTTTCGAAAGGGCCGGGGAAACGGAAATAAAACGGCCGCGTATCGAAACCATCCGTCTGCAAAGAACAATCATTGCTCGAAAGACTTCGTAAATGCATGTTACATTCTGGCAGGGCCTGTTCCAACCTTATGACCCAAGTTGATACAGTGAGGAGCGCGACGATGGATAAGAACCCAGAACAATCACTGGTTATCGAAGGCCGGGTAGCCTCCCTCGATTTTTTCCGTGGCATTACGATGTTTTTGCTCATAGGAGAATCAACCGGCCTCTATGAACTGCTGCGAAACCCCTCGCTCCATGGCACGATACTTGGCTTTGTTGGCCTTCAGCTCGATCATCATCCATGGAATGGTCTTCATTTCTGGGACCTCGTCCAGCCGTTCTTCATGTTCATCGTGGGAGTCGCCATGCCTTTCTCTATTGGCAAGCGCTGGGCCAGGGGCGACACGTGGCGTCAGACTTTTCGTCACGTCCTCAAGCGCTCTGGACTGCTTCTGTTCTTCGGGTGGGCGCTTTACTGCATTGGCCCCGGCCATATAACCTTCGAGCTTTGGAACGTTCTCGCCCAACTCTCCTTCACGTACTTGGTAGCTTTCCTGATGATGCGCAAATCTCCGCGGGTCCAAATTGGATTCACGTTTCTTCTACTCATAATCACTGAAGTGTTGTACCGGACTTGGCCGGTTGCGGGCTTTAACCAGCCCTTCGTGCCCGATCACAATTTCGGCTCATGGGTGGATCTTGCGATCATGCCGCACCTTTCCGCCGGACACTGGGTAGCGTTCAATGCCGTCCCGACGACGGCGCACACGATGTGGGGAGTGCTTGCCGGACAAGTTCTTCAGAGCAACAGGGGAGCATGGAACAAAATTAAAGTGCTTGTGATTCCGGGGATCATCGGCGTCATCGTCGGATTCTCGCTGAATCCTGTGGACCCTATTATCAAGCGCATTTGCACCGCTTCATTTGTGATCGTCAGCGGTGGCTTCTGTCTGCTCGCTTTGGCCCTTTCCTACTGGTTGATCGATGTAAAAGGCTGGAAGACGTGGGCGATCTTCTTTAATATCGTGGGAATGAACCCGATCTTTATTTACTTGTTTACGAACACCTACGGAGCGGAGTGGTTCCACAAAATCGCGCAGCCGTTCACCATGGCGGCGTTTGCATGGGGCGGCCAGTTGACAGCCGAGATTATGACCAGCCTCGTTGTCTGGCTGATGCTCTGGTACCTTTGCTACTGGCTCTACAAGCGACGAATCTTTATTAAAATATGATTTCCCAACCTCGAGAATCTGAGCCTGGATCCCTCGCGATCTTTTCTCTTCAGGTCAATTCGAACCTCGTGTTCCGGGCAATATCGTGGCCGTGCGAATAGATTAATCGTCTCAACGATCTCGCCAGTCAACCGCTCACCTTTTCGCCGCGCGTAGGGGTTAGATTCCTTTATTCAATTCAAGTGTAACAAGCGGCGGTGGCCCCGCAATTGTGCGCCGCACCGGTCTGACGCAGGCGAGAACTCTGTGAGTTGTGTCACTGCGGAGGATGTCTTGCATTCCATATCATATTGAATGAGGGAAAATGAAGAGACGGTTTATGAACTCCGTGAGGCGTAACCGTGACAACATCAAGAATCTCGACCCTTGAGAGCGCACAGGAATATGCCGTCATCTAAGCCCGAACGTGCTTGGTAGAGGGGCCGGCGGCCGGAGTGCAAAATTCATTTTCTCTGACGAATTACAAACATCCGACCTCGGCATGGGCTGAATGAGGCGTCAATATGCGCAGGGTTGGACTGATTGCTTCAGCAGTTGTCGCAATCATTATCATTGCGATCGGCGTCTTCCTGATCCGGTTTGACATCAACCGTTACCAGTCGGTCATTCAATCGAGCCTCGAGCAACGCCTTGCGCGGAAGATGACCTTAGGTGAGATGCATCTGGGTCTTTTGCCACCTCGCTTTCGGGTGCAAGACATTTCAATCGGCGACGATCCGAGCTTCAGCACGCAGAGGCCCTTTATACAGGCGCAGGAATTGGATGTTTCCTTCAAACTGCTGCCTCTGCTGAAGAAATCTTTGCTGATCGATTCCCTGACGTTGCTGCATCCCAGGCTTGAACTCATCAAGAACCAACGGGGCGTTTGGAATTTTGCATCATTAGGAAGCGTCCCTCGGACCTCCGAGCAGATTAATGTCAGACCGCTTGCCGTGGCGCTGATGCAACCGCTGCAGTCGAACGCCACACCAGGTGAAAACCAATCCGGCGAAGTACATTTCGCTCTCCGCGAATTGAAAATCCACGACGGCGAAATTGCCATCACCAATCTACAGAGCGGAAGTCCGCGCAGAGTCTACGATCACATTGACGCCATTGTGCAAGGTCTGAGCCCTGACCGTCCTTTTTCTCTCGACGCTATTGCCCGCCCTTCCGGCCCCGGCAACCAGGAAGTGCATCTTGAAGGAAAGATCGGCCCTGTCGTGATGAGCCAGCCCGCCAATACTCCATTCCATGGAACGCTGACGCTCAGGCAAGTGGCGCTCGCAACTCTCACTGCCTTCCTGAACTTTCCGATTTCCAGGAACACCGAGGGAATTGTCTTCGGCGAGAGCGATATCGAGAACAAGGCCGGCAAGATGGTTCTCCAAGGAAAGATGGACATCCAAAATCCGCGGCTGCGTGGAGTGGATCTGGGATATTCGATCCCTGTGCAATATGTCGTGACAGACGACCTCGCCGGCAGCACGATCACCATTCACAGCATCGTTCTCAAGCTCGGGACAACGCCCGTCGAGATCAGCGGCAAAGTGAGCGGTGGGCAACCTCCCGCACAACTCGATCTCCAAGCGAAAACCGGAAAGATCTCGGCTGCGGATGCGGTCAGGCTGGCGGCGGCATATGGAATTGCGCTGGCTTCAGGAACGAACGTGACGGGCACGGCCAGCGCAAACATAAACCTCAAAGGAACAACAGAGAATCCTCGGGTCGATGGGTCCATCGTTGCGCATGACGTACAGATCAGCGGAAAAGACCTTCCTCAAGCGCTCCATGTGCCGGCCGTGAACCTTGCTTTCACGCCTTCGACAATCCAGTCGGACAACTTCGCGATCATCTCCGGCGCGACAAGGATGAGCGCCCAAATGACCGTCCGGCAGTATCTGTCAAGCTCTCCTTTTGTGGATGCTACGTTGAATGCTCACAACGCGCAACTGCCTGGAATACTCTCTCTCGCGAGGGCCTACGGCGTGGCCGGGGCCGATAAGGTTTCCGGTTCCGGCGTCATCAACCTGGACGCGCGCGCAACCGGCCCCGTCAAAGGGTTCACTTCACCCCAACTGCTGCGTGCCCTGAACGGCGCTGTCACTCTCGACCTGAAGAATATACGTTACAGCGGGACCGATATCGGCTATCAACTTGCAACCGTCGGCGGTTACCTCGGCAAGTCGAAACAATCCGATCAGGGCTACACGAACATCTCAAAGATGACGGGCAAAATCGCCGTAAAGAACGGCATCGCCCAGACCAACGATCTCGAAGCACTGCTCGATATCGGCAAGCTGGGGATTACAGGAACAGCGGACCTGGTAACACAAGCGCTCAACCTGCAACTGACCGCAGTCCTCTCGAACACATTCATTGACAGGCTCGGCGGCCTGGGAGGAATTGGCGGTCTCCTCAACACTGCCCTGGCGAACAATCAGGGTGAAGTGATCATTCCCGCAACTGTTTCCGGGACTTTCCAAAACCCCAGGTTCACGCCCGACCTTCAGCGGATCGCGAAGATGAAGTTGAAGGGACTCGTACCGAACTCGAACGATCCTTTTTCTGCCGTGTCGGGAATCCTAGGCGGCATACTCGGCGGAAAAGGTTCCGCTCAGGCCGAGGAGCAATCAAAGCCGAAGAAACAGGACACCGTCGAACAACTTTTGGACATTTTCAGGAAGAAAAAACTGCAACCGCCCAAATGATGCCGGCCCGCGCTGCACACCAGGCCAATCACGAGCATCTGGATTTCAGGCGCGTTCATCGCGATGCCGCCCGGTGAGGCACGACAGCCAACAGGGATGTTTTGCGGCGCGTACGTTCCGTGGCTGCCATTTTGCGGGGCGGGGGGTCAGTTGTTGTCCGGCTGGTGGTGGTAGAGGTCCCAGCCTTTGTAATTGCCCAGCGCCTCGGCAATCGCCCGCGCGCTCCGGCCGAAGTTCACCGCCACATGGTGTTCATATCCGTTCCGGCAAATGTATTGCAGCAACTGCTGCAGCCTCGGAACCCTCAGCACCCCGTACCCCCCAAAGCTCTTCGGACGGTCCTCCGTCGTCTCTCCCTCCCCCACATACGCCCGCATCCTCCCCCCCAGGTCGTCCGTCGATACCCGGCAGTACGTCACCGGCCCCGCCTTCAGCCGCCCCACCACCGTCCCGTACGTGTTCTCCTTCCCCACCGTCCCCGCGATGATCTCCTGATAGTCCATCCGAAAATCCTCAAAAAACTCCTTCGGCAGGTTCGAACAGTGAAAAATCACGCACTTGTCCGGGTCCTCCCCATAGTTGTTGTTCCAGTCCACTATCGCGCTCGGCCTCCCCGACGCCAACTGCAGCACGTACATCCCCACCATCCCCGTCATGTCCGTCTCGCACGCGCTCGGCAGCAGATTGTTCGACATCATGCTCATCAGCGTGCACGGCACCACCCCAAAATACTCCTCCATCGCCGTCCAGCACTGCACCGACGTCCCCGCCAATTCGTTCGCCCCCATCCACTCCTCCACCACCACCCCAAACTTCGCCATCTTCATCAGCGACCCCGCCGGAATCCCTTCCGTCCTCACATACCCCCGTATCCCCTCCAGCTTCGCCTTCACCCTCCCGTCCCCGTCCCCCAGCCGCTCCGCCTTCCCCAGCACCTCCGATAAATCCACCGTCTCCACCGTTATCCCCGCCCGCTCCAGCAGCTTCTCGCTGAACCGCACCGTGTTGAACGCCGCCGGCCGCGCCCCAATCACCCCCACCCGCAGCCCCTTCAAACCCTTCACCACCCGGCACGTCGCCGCAAACATCCTCAAATCCTCCCTGAACCCCTCCGACCCCGGCCACACCGTGTGCTCCCGCGTCAGCGTGTACCGAATCCCGTACTGCCACAGATTGTTGCACACCGATATCTTCCCGCAAAAACTGTCCCGCCGCCCCCCCATCAGCATCTTCCCCGCCTCGTCCGGATACGCCTGCACCAGCACCGGCACTTCCAGCCCGCTCATCCGCAGCGCGTTCGCCACCCCTCGCTCGTCCCCAAAGTTCGGCAGCGTCACCACCACCCCCTCGATCTCCTCCCGGTGCCGCTTGAATAACTCCGCACACTTCCGCGCTTCCTCCAGCGTCTCCACCGCCCCGTGCTTCGTCTCCTCCGGCCCCAGACAGACCACCCCATACCCTTCCGCCTCCAGCACCCGCAGCACTTCCTCCCGCCCCTCCCGCACCAACGCGTCCGGGAAAAATCCCCGATTCCCTACGATCACTCCCAACGTCGTCTTTCCCATCCCTCGTCCTCCTCAACTTGAACACACCGTCACGAATATAATTTCAGACTGCATCCAAAGCCGATTTTATCTGTCGCTAGTCAACGATGAAGCACAATGACAAAGAAAATCTTCCCCGTTCAAGCAAAATCCACTATCAACGAGACGAAGCAGCACACTACCGCGGCAGGGACTGTTCGCCGGTAATCCGGAAATTGGCGCTCACGCCTTGTGCTCCCTCGATCGGCTGGCTGCCGCCCACAAAAAGCGTATATCTGCCGGGTAAGATTTTCCGTTCACCGTTCTCGGTAACCAAGCTCAAATCGCGCGGGCTCAGGGTAAATCGGACACGGCGCGTCTGGCCCGCATCGATATGGATCCGGTCGAATCCCTTAAGGGCGCGAATCGGAACATCGGGCCCGGGTGCATATTCGATATAGAGTTCAGCTACTTCGTCGCCGGGAATCTGGGATGTATTTTTCACGTCCGCTTCAACCTCCAGGGATTGGCCGGCCTTCACTTCAGTCGACAACAGGCGAAGATTGCTGAACGCAAAGGTCGAGTAGCTGAGGCCGTAACCGAAAGTGTAGAGCGGCTCGCCGTGGAAATAGCGGTAGGTCCGACCCTTCATTGAGTAATCCGTAAATGGGGGAAGCTGGTCAACGGATTTATAGAAAGTCACGGGCAGCCTGCCCGCAGGATTGTTCGCGCCTGCGAGAGTTTCCGCGATGGCTGTGCCGCCCACTTCACCGGGGTACCAGGCTTCAAGAATTGCCGCCGCGTTCTGTTGTGCCCAATTGACGGCGACGGCACTGCCGCTCAGAAGCACAACGACAAGTGGCTTACCGGTTGCTGCCAGGGCGTGCAGCAGGACCTGCTGCACTTGCGGCAAATCCAGGGTCGTGCGGTCGCCGCCGTCAAATCCTGCGACGTGAACCGGCATCTCCTCGCCCTCGAGGTTTGGAGACAGGCCGACAAAGGCTACGACCACGTCCGCCTCCTGAGCAAGTCGCACGGCTTCGTCGCGCAGCACGTTCACCGGCGGCTGCCACTCCAGAGTCAGGCCGGCGCCAAAAAGCGGGGACTGGTGAGAATACTCCACCCGCAGTTCGTGGGGTTTTGTGTCCGTGAAAGACACGTTGAACGAAGGCTCGTACGGTCGGCGAGTGTATCCGCTGCTGCTGATGACGCCGCGCACCTCCTGAGGATTGCGCTGCGTACTGTCAAGGACCAGTTTCCCATCCAGGTAAACTTTGACCCTTTCGTTGACGTCACACCGATAACAGTGGGGCTTGCGGACTTGGAACGTATATTCGCCCGCCCCTGGCGGAGTCAGGGTGCCAGTCCAGCGAACCGAAAACGCTTTCATCGGAACTCCGGGCGCCGGCGAAGCAGCGTTCCAGTCAAACTGCACCTGAGGGTCCGTGCGTACCAACGTCGGCTTGCCGGAAAAATCAGTGTTCGAAAAGTACTCGGCCTTCAGCCCGAAGACTGTTGAACCTTTCTCCGGATGAAAAATTGTGCGAGGCACGGGCGCAGGGAATCCTGAGTCGTAAGGAGCGCCCTGTGCGTAAAGAATCCTGGCTTTGCCCGCAAACTGCTTCAGCATTCCGTCAATCGGTAACACCGGCTGGGGCGGCGTACCGTTGTAATTACCTTCAATTGCTGGAAGCGATTCCGCGTTCGGGCCGATCACTGCGATCGTCTTCATGGATGATTTCAGCGGCAATATTCCATCCTGATTTTTCAGGAGCACCATGGATTCTCGCGCGGCACGAAGCGCGAGCGCACGGTGGGCGGGCGAATTGACCTGCGACATCGGAATTTTGTCGAACGGAACATCCGCTGGAGGGTCAAACATCCCCAGACGCATGCGTGCTGTAAAAAGCCGCTTGACTGCCCGGTCGATGTCGCTTTCAGGCAGCAGGCCGTCCTTCACGGCCTTGACCAGCGTGACGTATTCATTACCGCAGGTTGTATCTGTCCCGGCCTCCACAGCGAGCGCGGCGGCATGTTCGAGATCTGGCGCATAGTGGTGCCCGGTGAAGATATCTTCAACCGCGCCGCAGTCGGAAGTCACGTAACCGTGAAATCCCCAATCTTCCCGCAAGGTCTTCTGCAGCAAAAAGGGGTCCGCGCAGGCAGGGAGACCATTGATTGCGTTATAGGAACACATCGTGGAATCTGCGTGAGCATCTACAAGGGTCGCGCGGAAAGCCGGCAAATACGTGTCCTCGAGGTCGTACATCGAGACCTTCGCATTGAACCCATGCCGGAGGGGCTCGGGGCCGCTGTGGACAGCAAAATGTTTCGGCGTGGCAACAACCTCGAGGTATTTCGGATCGTTGCCCTGCATACCGGTTACAAACGCAATACCCAGTTTTGAAGTCAGGAACGGGTCCTCGCCGTAAGTTTCCTGCCCTCGACCCCAGCGCGGATCGCGCACGATGTTGATGTTCGGCGACCAGAACGTGAGTCCATAGTAAATGCTGTGGTTCCCCTCGCGTTGGGCCTCATTGTATTTGGCGCGCGCTTCTGTGGCGATCACGCGGCCCTCCTCGTAGATAAGGCCGGAGTCCCACGTGGCCGCCATGCCTATCGCTTGAGGAAACACCGTGGCATAGCCGGAACGCGCTACGCCGTGCAGGGCCTCGTTCCACCAGTCATAGGAAGGGACCCCAAGCCTAGGAATCGCAGGAGCGGTGTGCTGCATCTGAAGCACCTTCTCCTGGAGCGTCATCCGGGAAACAAGGTCGTTCACCCTTTCGGAAATCGGCAGCGACGGATTCAAGTAAGGAGGGGTCGCCTTACGGGCAGGCGGCCCGCCGGCCGCGAAAGCGGTTTCGCATAACAACAGCAGCGAAAGTGCAATTCCAGAACTGAAGAACTTAGAAAATGGGACCATGCGTGCCTCCATCACTGAATGGTTGAAAGCATAAGTCACAGATGAGCCGCGTGGCAAGCCGGAAAACTTTCCGAAGCGGAGACTCGCGATAAGTTTGGTCACCCGGCGGATGAGCCAAGGAGGCGCTTCGAGAAGGCGTAATTATAATCGAAGGGCACGCGGATGCTGCGCGCAGGGCTAGGGATTTTCAGCGTGCGGAGGCGATGAAGAGCCTGATATTTTCTGCATCAAATCCTTGTCGCTCTTCTCGCGGAGGCGGTTAACAACGTCGATCTCGGCCTTGGCCTCAGCCGGGTTTCCTGCGGCATAATAGGCCATCGCAAGGCGATAATGGCTGTCGCTCTCTGAAGGGTCGAGGCGGACGGCGGTCTTCAGGGCATCGATGGCTTTTTGAAATTCCCTTTTCTGCGTGTAAATGATGCCAAGGTTCAGGTACGCAATGCGGATTTGGTTGTCCTGTCGGATTGCAGCCTGCAAAAAAGGCAGCGCTTTCTCGAATTCACGCCGACGAACGTAGATGTCTCCCAGATAGGCCTGCGCCTTGGGGTTGTTCGGGTTATCTTCCAGTTCGGCTTCGAACTCCTTTTCAGCTTCGTCGAACCGCTTGGTCTTCCAGTAAAGGTAGCCGATTGCGAAATGGACCTGGGGCGGAACAGGGTTCGCTTTGGAGGCGATCTCAAATTCGCGGATGGCTTCCTGAGTTCCTCCTGTAGCATCCAGTGCCTCGCCCAGAAGCATATGAGCAGCCGCCGACTGGGGAGCGTCCTTCTCCAGCTTCTTGAAAATCGCGAGTGCCTTCTCGCGCTGGCTGAGTTCCTTGCTGGCCAGATAGCATTGCGCAAGCGTAAACAGCAACTGGCTGTTATCGGGCTGTTGCCGGGCGACAATTTCGAGGTTCTCAGCCGCCTCCTGAAATTGCCGCGTCCCATAGAGGGACATTCCCAGGAGTGTTCTCGCCTGGAGATTATCAGGCTGCGCGGCAAGGACATGGCGGAGAGGCCCTTTAGCAGACTCAAAATCGCCAGCCTTGAAATAAGCCAGGCCAAGGTTCAATTCGATGGCGGATACACCGGGCCTGATTGCGAGGGCCTTCTTGTAGGCTTCGATGCCCTCACGGTAACGCTTGAGATTGACCAGAGCCGACCCAAGGCCATTGAGCGCAGGAACATCTTTTGCATTCTGCTCCAGCAGCCTGTTGTAAATCTGCACGGCTTCCTGAAATTTGCCTTCTCTTTGCAGCTTCTGGGCCATGAGGTACGCTTCGCGGCCCTCAACCGGCTGCGCAGACACTTCTGAAGCTGGTAAGAGCAGACCACTCAATGTTGCGAGAATTATTATTTGCCGAATGTGTCTCATCTCGCCTCGCTCACCGGCGGGCGTCCTACGCGCCGATTGAAGTGATTCTCTTTGGCTGGATTGTTGTCGATATCGGGGACGGCTCTCCGCAGAGGGAAATCTTGCCAGCCTTGCGAAAGCTTCCCGGCGACATCCCCGCAATTTCAAAGAAAGTGCGGTTGAAAGCTTTCAAGCTTCCGAAGCCTGCTGCCGCTGCAACGCGATGATGAGGAAGTTCCGTCTCAAGCAGAAGCCGTTTGGCCCTGTCAACACGGCAGCGTGCGATCTCTTTGAGAGGCGACCTGCCGAGAGCTCGGTAAAATCTCCGCTCAAGCGTCCGTCGGCACACGCCAACCCCTTCAGCTACTTCAGGAACGCCGATGGGCTTTCCCGAATGGTTGCGAATGAACCGGAGGGCGTTTGCAACGACAGGGTCTTGCAGCGCGATCACGTCGGTGGACTGGCGCGCAACCACGTGGGTCGGCTGAACGCGTACCAGGCGTTCCTCGCACTCTTTGCCCGACATCAGGTCATCCAGCAGCTTCGCAGCCAAGTAACCTGCCCTTTCCAGGTCCAGCGCGACGCTGGACAATTGCGGACTTGAAACTTCACACATCATTTCATCGTTATCCACGCCAACGACGGCCACGTCGTCCGGCACGCGCAACTGCGCCCGTGCGCAGGCCTGGAGCACTTCGCATCCACAGGAGTCGTTGCACGCCATCACACCGACCGGCTTTTGCAACGACTTAAGCCACTCCATCAGAACCGGCTGTTCCTGCTCCCACGTCTTCATCCGGCTTGGAGACTGCAGCCAGTTCGACATTCGGACGCGGTAGGTATAACAGGGAAATCCCGCTGACTCGATCGTCTCGCGGAAAACGTTTTCGCGGCGCTGTGACCAGGGACACCCAATGAACCCGCAAAAAGCGAACTGGCGAAGACCCTGCTCGAGGAGATGCTCAGCGGCCATTACTGCGATGGCCTCCGAATCCGTGCGGATTTCGCCGAAGCGGTCTCCGTGCACCAACTGCCCCGATTCCACCAGTGAAGAAGCCACGAAGGGTACACCTGTCTGGCGGATCAGGTTTGCCACTTCGGGAGAGCGAACACGCGCAATGATTCCATGCCCTTTCCAGGCACTGGGATTGGGCAGGACATGTTCGAAGTGCCCCGGGGCCACCCAATATTCCCATGGCCCGTGCAAGCGCACGTACTTGACAATGCCGCGCAGCAGCCCACGACCGTATTCGGTGGAAGTTTCGAGCAGCAACGCTACGCGTGGCAGCCTGCATTCAGCGGCCTTTCGCAAACCCTTTCCCGTCGTCGTTCGCGTTGCAGGCACAAGCCGCATCCCAGTCGCCTCCGGAGCGGAGAGGAATTAGAACTGTTCTTAATACTACTACAAAAACCTGTGGCAGGTACTGTGCGATCTGTCGCAAAATGGCCCATCGCAGCCGCAAATTAGCGTCTAGACAAATCTCCTAGGGGCGAATACGATTTTTCTGGGTTTAATCACATCTCGTTCCCGGGCGTAAGGAAAAGTCCCGGCTGAATTAACGTCAAGGGTCTTCGGGTCAACAACGGGGTAAAAGCTCGCGGACTTCGTCTCCAAAGGGGTAAATTGAAATTTTTGTTGACAATTGCAGACGCGCCGATGTATTAAAGCGGGAGCGTTTGCATAGTGTGGGGTCGTCGGGATCAATCGTAAACGTAAATCACTGGTAGTCTATAGCTTCAATTCTGTCGGGATCTAATCGGTCTGATCAATGGAAACGTTTGCAGACTTGTAAGTCTGCCCGGAGGATTAGAATGGGAAATCGAAGGTTAGTTTCCTTACTGGGGATTTGCCTGCTCCTGTTGGGAATTGGCTTGTGTGCCCCGCTATATGGCCAGCAAGGGACGGCTACTCTTACAGGGCAAGTAACCGACCCGACCGGCGCCGCGGTGCCCGGCGCCAAGGTAGATGTAGTGGACACCGCCACGGGGACCGTTCAAACTACAAGCACGGATAGTGCGGGGTATTACCGGGTAACAGCTTTGAATGCCGGGACACCTTACACTCTCCATGTTACGGCACAAGGATTTAAGGCTTACACGACCACCGGGATCGTGCTCCACGTGGGCCAGACGGTGGCCATCAATCCGAAGTTGGAACTGGGCGCGGTGACGCAGACAGTGGAAGTCTCCGCTTCCGCATTGCATCTTCAGACGCAATCAGCCGACGTAAGCCACTCCGTCACAGGGACAGAAGTTGCGAACATCCCCGTGAACGGATCAAATTTCACTACGCTGCTGACCCTTGTGCCGGGCGCTTCGGGCAATCTGCCGGATTTCAATGCCCCGGTTCCTGTCAACTCTTCACAAGTCGTGTCATTCAGCGGAACGCGGCAGCAGCACAACAGGTTCCTGATTGACGGCATGGAGAACAATGACCGCGGCTGCGGCGGTTGCATCACGGTGCTGCCGAACAAGGAGACCTTCCAGGAATTCACGATCATTACACCCAGTTCGAGCGGTGACATCGGGCAAGGCTCGGGAGGCAATGTCAGCATCGCCCTCAAGCGTGGCGGAAGCACGTACCACGGCGAGCTTTATGAGTTCTTCCGCAACGACGCTCTGGATGCTACAAATTTCTTCGCCAATCGCGCCCACCTCACAAAGCCGGAATTGCGCTTCAACAACTGGGGATGGCAACTCGGCGGCTTCGTTCCAGGCTCTCATTGGCTCCGGACCCACGCTTACTTCTTCTTCGATCAGGACTGGAACAGGCTGCGGCAGGGCACAACAATCGTTGCCAACGCCGTGACCCCTGCGATGGCTGGCGGCGACTTTTCATCGCTGCTGACGGGGAAAACGGATGCCAACGGCAATGACACAGGAGCGATTTTCGTTCCACAACCCATCAATTCAACTCAGGCGCAAAAGTTTGCCAATGCTGGACTCACACCGGGTCAGCCGTTTCCTGGCAACATCATTCCCAATTCGGTGATTGACCCGAATGCGCTGTTGCTCGGTGCTACCTCAAACGGGCCCATACCTTTCGCCAACACTCCGGGAAATCGATACACTGCCTCATTCGCCAACCCGACGAATACGCGGACGGACACGTTCCGCGGGGACCTGGACCTCAGTGACAGCGTCCGGCTGATGGGCCACTTCATCAATGAATCCGTTGACCAGGTAACACCCACCAGCCTGTGGACAAACTCCTCCTATCCGACGATTGGCACGGATTTCCTGAACCCCGCCAAGAGTGCCATCATCAAGGCGACATGGACAATGAATCCAACGACCGTGATGGAAACGTCTCTGGGGTGGGATGGCAACAGAATCCACCTGACGCCCACAGGGAATTATCAGATGCCATCCGGTGTGACCGGCGTGGGCAACATCTTCCCCGGTAATGCCTTGAACAGAAGGCCAGGACTGCAATTCCAAGGGAGGCTGAGCGCAGCTCTGAACGTTGGAAGCTGGCCCTGGACCAACTCGAATGACAATTACCAACTCCAGTGGCAATTAACGAAAGTGAAGGGCAGCCATACTTTCACGTTTGGTCAACTGGGTATGCTGAGCAATAAGAACCAGGTGATTTTCGGCAACACTCAGGGGCTTTTCAGTTTCAACGGCAGCGCCACTGCGGCCCCCGGTTCGCCCAGCGGAGGATCCAAAGGCAGCGACTACGCGGACTTTCTGCTCGGCAATGCGCGCTCCTATGAGGAATTGGCCCTGCAGGACAAAGGGCATGCGCGGTGGTGGGCCTACTCCTTCTGGTTCCAGGACAACTGGCATGTCACAAACCGCTTGAGCATCCAATACGGGATGAGGTGGGAGTACATCCCGCACGTCTATGACCAGCACAACCGCCAGTCAAACTTTATCCCGAGCGCTTTCAACCCCGCGGATGCGCAAACACCCAATCCTACTACTAACCAACTGGATCCAAATGGTCCCGGTTTCACACTCCCACCGCCGCAGTCCGGCATGTCGATCGTTCTTCCGGGTTTCAAGATGTACACAAATGGCATACTCGTGGCTGGATCCGGAATTAAAGCCGGGCTCGTGAAAAATTACTACGACACGCTGGCGCCCCGCCTGGGCTTCGCCTATAAGGTTACAGACAACCTGGTCGTGCGGGCCGGCTACGGAACTTTCTTCGAGAGGACGCAGGGGAATGACGTTTACAACGGTTGGCCAAATCCACCCTTCTCTTTTGACACCACATTGTTCACCGTTCCCCTCACTGGCCTGGCCGGAAGTGGGACAGCAATCCCGGTATTTCCGGCAAACGTGACCGCTCTCGACTACAACTACCTCATTCCTTACACCACCACGACAAACGCGATGGTGGAATATCAGATTTCCCCAAAGATCATTTTCCAGACTGGATATGTCGGTACATTTGGACGGGACCTGCGCATCCAGCGGAACATTAACCAGCCGTTTGACAACAATCCTCTCCGCGGCAAGGTAAGCCCCAACCAAATTCGTCCTTTCCCGGGGTACGCCAGTATTAATTACGGGGAGAATTCAGTCTCATCGAGTTACCACTCTCTCCAGACATCCCTGCGGACAACAGCCTGGCACGGGTTGACAACTTCGGTTGCATACACCTATTCACACGCGATCGATTTCGGCACTGGTGGCGGGCAAAGCGATTTCACAACCATCGCTGATGCCTACAACATCGGTGCGGAGCGCGGCAACTCAGCCCTGAACAGAACGCACGTGCTTTCGGTGAGTTACGTGTACGACCTTCCGTTCTTCAGGAACAGCACGTCGGCCCTCCAGAGGCACCTGCTGGGCGGATGGCAGATCTCGGGCATCGTCATCGGTGAAACAGGACTGCCCGTTACCATCGGGAACCCCGGCGATCCTGCAGGCATCGGAAGCGGGGTTCGCGCCAACTGTCTGGCAGTCTCAAGCAATGGGCCAAAGTCTATTGACGAATGGTTCAACACGGCGGCGTTTGCTCCGGTCGATCCGGTCGGCGTCAACGGTTCCACGGGTTTCGGGAACTGTGGCGTCAACACTGTATACGGACCGGGACGAATCAACTTCGACACGTCATTCGGAAAGAGCTTCACGGGAATTCCGCTACCAGGATCGAAGGAGGGCGGATCGCTCGACTTCAAAGCGGAATTGTTCAACGCCTTTAACCATACGCAGCCGCAGGGCGTGAGCACAACGGTGGGCACAAATTCCTTTGGCCAGGTCACGAGTGTTCACGATCCTCGGGTGATTCAGTTCTCCATGAGGTTCAGGTTCTAACACGATTCGCAACCCAAGCTGGCAAAAGGGCGGCCCTGGACAGGCCGCCCTTTTCGTTTCACTCGCAAGGCTGCCGTGGGGCAGGCTGGCCGATAGAACACTCAATTAGTTTTCAGCGCCTGTTATCATAGAAACTTCCTGCATGAATCGAAGATCGTTCATGGCGTCAGTGGGTGGGATTGTGCTTCCGGGGTTGATTACCGGTGCAGTCGAAGCACAGGGGCCCTCGACGGGCGCAAGCGTTCGTTTTGTGGACATCACGGAACAGGCCGGGATCCACTTCCGGCACAATTCAGCGCCTGAACAGAAATACATTGTTGAATCGATGAGCGGCGGCGTTGCGCTCTTCGACTACGATAACGACGGCTGGCTGGACATTTACTTTACGAACGCCCTCACCGTGGCTACAGCGAATGATCCCAAGTCCGCGCGCAGCGCTCTTTACCACAACAACCGCGACGGCACATTCACGGACGTCACGGAAAAATCTGGCTTGGCCTATCCCGGCTGGGCAATGGGAGTAACGGCTGCAGACTATGACGGCGACGGTTTCCAGGACCTGTACGTCACTTGCCTGGGCTCCAACCATCTATATCACAACAACGGCGACGGGACCTTCACCGATGTAACGCAGAAAGCAGGCGTAGATGATCGACGCTGGTCCACCGGCGCTGCCTTCGGAGACTACGACCGCGACGGAGCGCTCGATCTCTTTGTCACCAACTATGTCGATTTCGATTTCTCAAACCTGCCCGAATTCGGCAAGGGGAAGTTTTGCCAGTACCTTGGTGTTCCCGTTCAGTGCGGACCGGCAGGTCTGCCGGGAACAGGGAATTCGCTGTTTCGCAACAACGGCGACGGGACCTTCACAAACGTAACAATGAAAGCCGGCGTCTCTGACCCGCAGAAGCGTTATGGGCTCGGCGTCGTCTGGACCGATGTTGACCATGACGGTTGGCCGGACATTTTTCTGGCGCATGATGTAGGCCCCAACTACCTCTATCGTAATAATCGCGACGGAACTTTCACCGAGATCGGCGTGTTCAGCGGTGTCGCAGTAAGCGCAGAGGGTCGCGAGCAATCGAATATGGGCGTCGCCCTCGGCGATTACATGCATACGGGGAGATTCGGCATCTTTATCAGCCACTTCTCGGATGATTACGACACTCTCTACCGGCAGGATTCCGTCTCGCCGCCATTATTCACCGATGTCACTTACGGCTCAGGAATCGGCAGAGTGATGGGGCCGTACCTCGGCTGGGGCGATGCCTTTTTCGACTACGACAACGACGGGTGGCTGGACCTGATGGTCGTCAACGGCCATGTTTATCCCCAAGTGGACAATGCCGATGTGGGAACGCGCTACCGGCAACGCCTTCTCCTGTTCCACAATGATGGCGGAGGGATGTTCTCAGAAGTTGCAGCCCGGCACGGCGAAGCCTTGATGGTCCCGCGCGTCAGTCGTGGAGCAGCCTTCGGCGATATTGATAACGACGGCGACATCGACGTCGTCATTGAAAACCTTGGAGGTAAGCCAACTATCCTCCGCAACGACGGCGGGAACCAGAACAACTGGATCACCATCAAGACCGTTGGGAAAGGATTGAATCGCGATGCGATCGGCGCAAGGGTGAAAGTCGTCTCCGGCGACCTGACGCAATGGGATGAAGTCCGCGCCGGTGGCAGTTATCTTTCATCGAATGACTTGCGGCTCCATTACGGCCTGGCGAAAAGGACCCGTGTTGACCTCATCGAACTGCATTGGCCTGATGGACAGGTTGAAACGGTCCGAAACGCGCCCATCAATCATTTCGTGACGATCGAGGAAGGCAAAGGCATCGTCCGCGTTACACCGCCCGGCAAGTGAACATCACTCCGCCATTGTACCGGCGGGCAGAGCGGAGGTGCACCACCCGGAACGCCCTCGTACAATTTGACCAGCCGATTATTGCGGATCTTTCCCAATCACACCCGCGCTCTTCATTTCCTCAATGCTTTTTCGCACGGCTGGCGCAAGATCACCCTTGGGCGCAGCTTTCAGATAGGCTTCCATCTCCTGGTATGCATCAGAGTACTTGTCCTGCTCCAGGAAAACGTTGGCAAGCTCGGCGTGAATGCGCGGCGGAGGGTCTTTGGTCAGCGAAAGGATTTCTCGATATTCCTTTTCTGCGTTCGCATAATTCCCCAGGCCAGCCTGAGCGACGGCCAGTTCATGATGCAATTCCCAGGATTCTGGAGCGCGGCCCAGGGCCTGGTTCAGCAGATCGACGCTCTCGTTATATCTCTTTTCCGCGTTGAGCAGGTACGCAAGACGGAAATATGCGGGAAGGTATTCAGGCGAGCACCTTACGATCGTCCGCAGGGCGGATTCAGTCTTTTCATATTCATGGCGCATCCCGGCGACAATGCTTAACTCTACCTGCGCATCGGGGTAGCATGCGTGCTCTTTTACAGCTTCTTCGTAATACTCCTCGGCCCGCGGGAGGTCACCGGATTTATACGCCTTTTTCCCTTTCTCGAAGGCTTTCCTGGCCGTTTTCGGGATAATGTTGTCAGCCTGGAGTACCATGCCCGGCTTCGTCTCCCGGACGCGGAATTGCCCCTGGGTCAACGTAAGCCTGACAAATACATCGCTGATCCAGAACCGCTGGTCTATCTCTTTTTCAGCGGGGTTGTAACCCTTGGCGCTCGCAGTCAAGCGATACGTTCCCTTGGCCAGCGAGTCGAAGACGAATCCCCCGTCCGTATCTACCGGCCTTTCGGCAACCAGGGCCCCTTGCTGATTCTCCAACCGGACAACGGTTCCACTGGGCGCCGGAAGCCCATCCTCGGTTTGAACACGTCCGGAAATTTCGAAAGTATTTCCGTCCGCAAGCCCATTGCGTGTTGTGAAAACCAGACCGAGGAGGCAAACGAGAAGACTTTGTTTGGGCACAAAGAACCGAGACTTATTCGCTTGAAACATAAGCGCCCCCGGCCCAGATCGTTTTCCCCGCCCTTTTCGAGGAAGTAACTCCACCCTACCACATCCGTGGCCGTGCTTCAACGCGAACTGCTTTGGTTATCAAAGCACAATGCGCATTGAGTTCCAGACCGCTGCTTGCTACCATGACTTCACCTGAATGTTTCGGGAGGAATTCCATGACGTTGCAGTCGCGCGCGGTTTTCCTTACAGTCGTTGCAGCCGCCTTATCGCTCTCCGCTTGCGGTCCAGGAACTGGCTCCCGCGGCCTGAAAGCCTGGTTCGTTGACTCGCTGGTCAAAGTATTTCCAGACGATCAAGTGGGAACCGGCAAGGCCGCCTCTTCCGAATTTACAGCGGCCCGCAATCAGCACGTCAACATCCAGGTATCGATACGCTCAAAGAGGCCCTTCTCTGCCGTTACGGCCCGGCTCGAACCGCTCAAGGATACGAGCCGGCAGGAAATCCCGGCCTCTGCTGTAAGCATCCGGCAGGTCGGCTACGTGGTGGTCGGCTCGCATACGCCCGGTTCCCCTGCCGATGAACTCATCGGCACAGCCCCCGGATGGTATCCCGACCCTCTTCTATCCCTCCCGCTCGACTTGGAAGCACACCGCACGCACTCAATCTGGATTGAGATTCATGTACCCGCTGAAACCTCACCCGGCGTTTACCGTAGCGCGGTGGATATCGATGCCGGCGGACAAACCCTGGCGCGTCTTCCCTTCCGCCTGTCCATCGTTGCGGCAACGGTTCCTGAGCAGCGTTCACTCGATGTCACGAACTGGTTCACGCTGGGAGATCAGCAGTCACAGCAGTTTTTCGGTGTGCCCGCGTTTTCGGAGGGTTGGTGGAAGCTCGTTGGTAATGTCGCCCGCGTGTTTGCGGAGCACCGGCAGAATGTCATTTTTACTCCGCTGATGCAGCTTGTGCAGCCTGAGGTTAAGGGCGGCGCACTCCGTTACAATTTCAGCAACTTTGACCGCTGGGTGGAAACGTTCCAGGGGGCCGGGGCGATAGGATACATCGAAGGAAGCCATCTGTTGACGCGACCGTATTACACGGCCCCGCTGGGAGTGGAAGTCTTTCAGGTCGAGGGAGGCAAAGCGGTCACGAAGACTCTGCCGCCTGACTCGCCGGAAGTACGCCGTTTTCTCGTCGGGTTTCTCACGGCGCTCGACAGGCATCTGGCAATCAAGGGCTGGAAATCAATTTATCTTCAGCACGTCCTGGACGAAGCCCACGGAAATGAGATTCCCTATTACGGCAAGATAGCAGAGCTCGTTCGGCGCTACATGCCTGGCGTTAAAACTATCGATGCCATCGATGCCCAGCAAATCCCGGATGTCATCAGGAACGATTGCGACATCTGGGTGCCCCAGTTGGGGCGGTTTGACGACGCCGTGGACCTGTTGGAACAGAGAATCAGGACTGGACATCCGGTATGGTACTACACTTGCCTCTATCCACAAGGACGATATATCAACCGTTTGATGGATTTTCCGCTGATCAAAACGCGCTTGCTTCCCTGGCTTGCCTTCCGATACAACTTCACAGGGTTTTTGCACTGGGGAGGCAACTACTGGACTCCGAAGCCGATGCTCGACACTCAGCCAGTGATCGATAACAATACAGAATTGCTCCCTTCCGGAGATGCGTTCATCTATTATCCCAACCGGCAGGCCATGACGTTTGACAGCTCAATTCGCATGGAAACGTTTCTTGCCGGGATCGAGGATTACGAACTGCTGCACCAGCTTCAAGCCAAAAACCCTGACGAAGCCGTCCGACTGGCAAACAAGGTCATTACCTCCTTTACCGAATATATTCGCGATCCGATGGCCTTCCGGCAAATCGAATCGGAACTCCTGGCCTCCTCCTCAAGACCCTGATAGACCACGGGAGGGAAGAGAAAGCGTAGCCCGCGCGGAACTCGTGCTGAGAATGCGCTAAGATAGTCACAAGAATGCGAATTCTCCCATGCGAATCCCGATGACATCCGGCGCGGTCATTCATACCCGGGCGAGTTGGCTACGCTTCATCCCACACGCGAAGACCAGGAACACCAGGACATTCTTTGTTGTTCTGTGCGCTGTGGCTTTCTTTTTCGTGGTCGCATCAGAGGCGCGATGCTGTCCGCAGGACTTGGCTCGAGATCTCACGTTGCCCTCCTCCTGCAAAGAAGCTGAGGACATGCTGAAGCTCGGACGGGAGATGCAGCGGGCAAAGAATTATGCGAAAGCAATCGACCAGCTCCAATTGGCGCACCAGACATGTCCGCAGGACCAAAGCATTTCTCTTGAACTGATCCGTACGTACCTCGATGCCCGCTGGTTTCCTGCGGCTGAGTCAGAGGCCAAATCATTTCTTGCTCAGCATCCGCGCTCCGAGCCGGGCCAGTTTTTCCTGGCGTACAGTTATTTTATGCAGCAGAAATTCCAGTATGCGGGCCAGACGCTTCAAAAGCTGCTGGCCCAGGATGGCAAGAACCCCGACGCACTCAAACTGATGGGGCTGACGCTTTTCTTTTACAAGGAGTATGTTCTGGCGGAGAAGGCACTGAACGCCGCGCTGGAACTTCGTCCGCAGGACGACGAGGCTCTCTATTACCTTGGCCGTGTTTATTACACACAGAACAACTTCCCGCCGGCTATCAAAGCGTTTAATGATCTGATTTCCAGGAACTCCAGAAATTACCGCGCGTATAACAATCTCGCGCTGTGCTATCAGGCCGTCGGGAAAATTGATGAAGCCGACAAAGCATTCACCAAAGCGGAACAGATCGCCTCACAGGTTAATCCCAGCGATGATTGGCCTTATGCAAACCATGCCGACATGCTTGCCGCGCAGGGACGGCCGGATGAAGCGCTGCGCTGCATCCAAAAAGCATTGCAAATCAATCCACGCTCAGCACGCAATCAGTACATTCTGGCAAAGGTTTTGATAGACAAGAAAGACATTTCCGGCGCCGCAGAACATCTCAAACTCTCAATCCAGCTTGATCCCAGTTTCGCGAAATCCCACTATCTGCTCGGCAGAGTTTACGAGCAGATGCACGAAAGAGATAAAGCTGAAAAGGAATTCGCTCAGTTTAAGGAACTCAGCGAAAAGGCCCAGAGCCCCGGCGGACTCGCAGACCGAGGCAGTGACGAATAAAGCCGTGCGACTGGGTTTGTTCCAATTGAAAGTAAGAACGAATATTCCAAATCGGACGTTTCCGCCGCATGCCTGTCAAGCCCCGCCCTGCAATTCCTGAATGGCCTCCTGCACTTTGGGAATCAGATTACGGTACTGGCCGCCCGGCGCCTTTTCAAGAAACAACTGAAAGTAATGGACGGCCTGCTCCCTGTGTCCGGTTTTCTGATAAAGCAAGCCGAGGTTCAAGAGCGGTTCCGCCTCTGACGGATCAACCTCGACGGCCCTCTGGAAATTGCGCAGGGCCGAGTCGGCGTCTCCCTGTGCGATGGCGACCAACCCCAGCCCGTTGAAGGCCGGCCCGTAGTTCTCATTCTGGACGGTGATGGATTCAAACGCCTTGCGCGCCTCTTGCAACCGGCCGAGCTGAAGTTCGGCCGTGCCCAGATTGCGAAGGTTGTCGAGGTCCGTGGGATTCAGCTCACTCGCGCGCCGCATGGCCTGAACGGCTTTCTCCAGTTGGTGGGTCCGCAGGTAGTCTCTTCCCAATCTGGAGAAGATCTGGTCCGTCTCCATCTTCATGTTTACAGCTTTCTCATACACCTGAATTGCGCGTGTGTAGTTCCCCATGCCTTCGAAGGAAGCGGCCAGATAAATCATTCCAAGCGGGTTTGTGGGGTCCTGCTTCAGCGCCTGTTCCATCAACTGCGCTGAACGAGCAAATTGCTTCTGGTTCATCAGCTGTTCGACTTCACCAAGGGTCTTCAGGACCTTTATCTCATCCTTAGGATCGGGCGCCTGCGTCCCCAGTTGAACGGCGCGAGGTGTGCCACCACTGACATATCCAAGTGAAGCCAGGTCCTCGCGCGTTTGTTCGCTCATCGGACTCGAAACCAGCTTCTCGTGGAGCCTTCCTTTGCCGATGATTGACCACATGCTGTCGTTCAAGCGCGAAGCGATGACCGGTTCGTGCGCATCCACATTGTTCGTTTCCTGCGGGTCGTTCTTAAGGTTGTAGAGCTCCGGGTGTGGGGCAAGGATAAATTTCCACTGGTTCGTGCGAATACCACGGAGTTCGGACCATCCCATATAGGTACGGGGATAGAGCGTTTCAAGGTACGCAGTATCCGTCGCCACAGGCTGTCCTTTTTCAATGAGCGGAAGAAGGTTCACTCCCTGGGCCTCCTGCCCAGGCGCGAGATTGAGAAAACCTAGAATCGTGGGCATGATGTCGATTGAACGGACCTGCTGAGATATCACTTTGCCCGCAGGAATTCCAGGGCCGGCCATGATCAGCGGCACGTGCAGCGTCGCGTCGTAAAGGAAAACACCGTGGGTCGCCTCGCCGTGTTCGCCCAGACTCTCCCCATGGTCCGCCGTAACAACAATCAGCGTCCGTTCCAGAAGATTTTCTCCCTTGAGATAATCAAACAACCGCCCAAGCTGGCTGTCGGTGTAAGCAATTTCGCCCGAGTAGGGATCGCGAGCGTATAGTCGTCGGTAAGGTTCCGGAGGCTCATAAGGGGCGTGAGGGTCGTAATAATGGCACCAGAGAAAGAAATTCCTCTTGCCGTTCGACTTCAGCCATTCGATCGCACGGGTGGTCACGACGCTTGCCCGGCGTTCTGGAAACACGCCGGGCAGGTTTGCCTCCACGATCCCCTTGCCCATGTCATCGTCGTAGGTTTGAAAACCATTGGCCAGGCCAAACCGCCGGTTCAGAACGCTTGCGCCAACAAAGGCAGCGGTTGCGTAACCCGCTGCTTCCGAAACCTGGGCAATCGTAGGGTGAGATTTTGCAAGGACGAACCCTCCCATATCCCGCAAGCCATTAACCTCAGGGTAGGAACCCGTCATAATGCAGGCATGGGAGGGAAGCGTGAGCGGTACCTGGGCTGTGGCATGTTCAAAACGAACTCCGCGGGCGGCAAGTGCATCGAGATTCGGAGTCTTTGCACCGCCTGGAGCGTAACAACTCAAGTGGTCCGCGCGCGTCGTGTCAAGCGTAATTAGAACGACGTTGGCATTGCGCGCTCTGGGAGTAGTCGTCTCAGCTTTCCTGCCACTGCACGCCGAGAACACGGACAAGATAAAAACCGACACCAGTATAAGGCGAAGGTGCGGTTTCCGCTTCTGTTCGCTCATGGTCCCTCCTCAAAGGCGCTCCGGTGATGCTTTTCAGGCTACATCAGCGCGGGGACCCATCGCAATTCCTCAGAAGACAATGGGGCCCGCGATGCGGGCCCCGGAAGGAAAGCCTCAGGCTGCTTTAGACCCAAGGCTAGAAGTTGATACGTGCGGAAAATTGGACCACTCGTCCACCGTGCTGCGGACCGAAAATCAATCCGAAGGTGCCTGAGTCGGTATCCGTGTCCGGGTCCCCAAGCCCGACGCGGTTAAAGACATTGAAGAAGTCCGCACGGATTTCGAAATCCGAAGATTCCGTAATGTTCGTTTTCTTCAGAATGCCGAAGTCCTCGCTCGCGTGAGCAGGCCCGCGGATGGAAGGAAGCAGTCGGGGTGCTGTGCCGAATGAGAGCGCGTAGCCGTTATCTGGAGAAACGGCTGGGTCCGCGAATGCCGCCGGGTTCAGATACGATGTGCCGTTCTGCGCATCCAGTCCACTATGCGGCAAAGTGGCGTTGACTCCTGTGATCACGTTGGGCCGAACACCGCAGCCGTCACCATAAGGTCCGCTGTAGAGGCCGGTGCAAAGTTCTGACGTGATGGCAAGGGGGTCTCCTGAAGTGTAGCTCTGAATCGCTGTGATCGTCCACCCGCCTACCAGCTTGCCGAGCACTCCGGAAGTTCCACCCAGAAACCTCTGGCCGGGACCAAAAGGCAGATCGTAGATCCAAGTGAGCTTGAGGACGTGAGTGTAATCGAACGAGGCCAGGGATTTTTCGGCCGCCCGATTGTAGAAATCCTGGCCGAAATTGTAAACACCGAAACCACCCGTGGGGTAGTAAAGGGCCGTGTCCGAATTTGTCAGGGTCTTCGAATACGTGTAGGCAGCAATAAAGTTCAACCCCTTCGCTGCACGCTTCCGCGCTGTGACCTGAAGCGAATGATACGTTGAACTGCCCATGGTCGGGAAGTTGTTTGTTACGACATCATATTGAGGAAACGGCCTCAGAGCTTGCGCCACCGTGGGATTAAAGTCGTTATTGAAAGTCGGATAGGGCAAGCCCGTAATCCCATACTGCGCCAATACAGCCGCCTTGGCAGGATCAGCCAGGTCATCCGATAGGTTGTCTCCAAGCATATCGCCCAGGCCCATATACCGGGTCGGGACCTGGTTAAACATGTTGGAGAACATGCTCTGGAGGAGACGAGTGCCCTTCGATCCAACGTAGTCAACTTCCAGGAGAGTCTCCTTGGGCAGCATGTATTGGAACCCTGCGTTCCAATTCTGGACATAAGGTTGTGCCAAGGAGTTCCTGGGCAAAAAGTCTATGCTGTTGCCGTTCGCCAATGAGGGATTGCGGTCAGGCAAAACCCCGGAAAAGGGCGGAACACCAATCTGAGCGCCCGAAGGAATACTAGCACCCTTTAAAGTCGACCAATATGTTACAGGATCCAGAGTGAATCCCGTCGGTGAAGTCCCACGCACAAGGGGGACGGAACCGTTAAACCCAAAAATGTTCTGGCTTCCGAAGTTGTTCAGAATCGGGGGGCTGTAAGAGATGCCGTAGCCGCCACGGAACACCAGTTTATCGGTTATTTGATAGGCAAGCCCGAAACGAGGTGCAACCTCTTTCCAGTACATGTCCTGGAAGGAGTGGCGGCCGTTGCAACCAGCGCAATTTCCCAGGAAGACGAGAGCTCCCGGAATTCCTCCCGCCGCCGGATTCGGCACAGTCGGGTCAAGGCCTGACATCCGGTCAAACGCCTCTTTTTTGGGCAGCGGGATGTCATACCGGAGGCCCAGGTTCAAGGTCAGTTTCCGAGTGACCTTCCAATCGTCCGTGACAAACATGCCCAGCACTCCGGCACGATAGCCGGGTTCGGTTGTATAGATCGAGCGGCCTCCACTTTCGACGGCCCCAAGGATGAAGCTGGCGAATGGATTCCCTGTTGACGACGTGAAGCCGGGCAATGCCGTGGCATCAGGCCCGAATGTGAAAGTCCCACCCAGACTTCCGGGTTCAAATGTGTTATAGCGGTATCTGCGGAATTCGGCCCCGAATTTGAAGCTATGCTTCCCACGCAAGTACGCCAAAGTATCTGTGAAAATATAGCTCTCTGATGGGTCGTTATTCTCACAACCCACTCCATAACTACCCAACTGACCTGTGCGGAATCTGATTGGGGGGAAGCAAGCCGGATCAACTCCGGGAATGCCAAGGTCCTTTGCAAATTGTGCGTTGGGGGTGACGTTGTTGTCGTTAAAAAACCGGTTGTACCCCATTGCGAAGTTGTTAATCGTGTGATCGTTGATTGTCCAGTTGTGGGAGAAGCGGGCCATGGGTCCGCCCACAATTTGCTGTTTGACAGGGTTTAAAGGATACCCTGGATACGGAGGAAACGTTCGGGAGTTCCGGTTGAAGCGGACGCGGCGGATATAGTTGAATGACCCCGAAATCTTCTGCTTGCTGTTAATCACCTGGTCCATTTTCAGGCTCCAGTGGTTCACGTTCAGAACCGGACAGCAACCACTGAACGCAGGCTGGTTTCTGATCAAGCTGCTGAACTGAGGGTTCGGAAAGAGGCCAATCAACGAGGAGGAAGCGGTGCTGAAATCCGCAGAGGGGATGATGTTGTTCGGGAAGGGGTCGCGGATCGTCGCGTCACTCCCGCTGTTATTTGTGAGGCCCGTCACGGGATCGACACCGCCTGCCGGGACTGTCCGCGTTGTCAGCGGGTTATAGATTTCACCACTATAGACCGGCCGGCCGAGCGCATCGGTTCCAACTTGCGCCCCGAGCCAGGCGCTGAAATCGCCCTGCTTCATGGGGACTGTCGGAAGCGTCGTCAAGCCGCTCAGGTTAAAGCTCCTGTAACGGTCGCCTTCATAGGTAAAGAAGAAGAACGTGCGGTCCTTTTTGATGGGGCCGCCGATGGCGCCACCGAAATCGTTGTCCTTGTGCGAAGGCTTTGCCTTGCCAAAAGCATTGTTCGTAAAGCCGGCCGCGTTAAGCGCCTCGTTTTGCAGATATTCATAAATCGTACCGTGGAACTCGTTCGTTCCGGATTTCATCACAAAGTTCTGGACGCCACCACCTGTATTGTCGTATTCAGCGGAATAACTTGACATCTGGACCTTGAATTCACCGATCGCGTCCGTCGACGGAGTGAACTCGTTCAGGCTCCCGCCATTCAGGTCATAACGGCCGATGGAGATTCCATCAATCATGATTTCCGAACTGAACAGTTGACCGCCGTTGATAGATCCTGCGAAAGAGTCCCCCGTGGCCCCAGGCAGGCTCGTAAAAATAAACGTTTGCAACTGGCGGCCGCCATCATCCAGTGCAATGGGAAGCGTGGCAAATTCTTTGGGGCTCATCGAGGCACCGACTTCAGCAGTGTCCGGCGTCAGAAGCGGCGGGGCCGACGTCACTGTAACCGATTGGATGGCCGCACCCACCTGCAAGGTGATGTCTTCCGTCACCACCTGCGCTACAGGCACGATAATGTTGTCAATGATGACGGTCTTGAAGCCCTCCTTCTTGGCCTCAATGCGATACGTTCCGGGCGGAACGGAGACGCGGTAGTAGCCAGCGCTGGAACTGTTAACGCTTTGCGTGATTCCTCTGTTGACTTCCGTAATGGTGATCGCCGTATCCGGCACCACCGCGCCGCTTGTGTCTGTTACGGTTCCTGTGATGGTTCCCAACGCGCCTTGCCCCAATGCGCCCGCCGGAACAAGAAGACACACCAACGCCGCCACCAATGCTATCTGCCGTTTCAGCATCGCCCTCTCCTTTCAGATTTTGCCTGTACTAGTTCCGACCCGACGAAAGCTTGCAGAAAATCAAACGGTCGCGAGAAGAAATTTTCAGCCTTTGAAAATCTATTTATGCTCGGCGAAGCTTCAGCTCAACCCGCGACTAAAGGAAAATGACTACCATCAACTGGAAAACTCCATCGATTAAAGAGTCTGGAATCATCAACTACCTGTATGGATGCGAATATGCTATATCGAAAGCAAATTGTCAACACTTTTTTATTTCCCGAAACAAACCGACAGCGGAGTGAAAGGTTCCGTGCATCATCGCGAAAAAATTCGAAGTTCCCGCAGCAAGAGAGCAAGTTTGCCGTCCTAAAAGAATTAGATTCAGGCAGAAGAAAGAGGCGACTCGTGGGCCATCATCGAGCAGAGAATCACCGCCATCATAGTCCAGGACTTTTCCACGGGATTATGGGCATCAACACTGCTTGTCCCTAATGAATGATGGAAAGGATTTTGTGCGGACGCGCGACCCCAAAAAGATGCGTGCCTTAATCGCACCGCTTCACCTGTGCGGAAATCATCAAGTCGGAGTCGTTATTTTCGGGCGGAAGCCGCGCCGGGAATTTCAATCGCAACACGGTTTCTGCGACACTTGGGCCGAACCTTTTATGTCACGTCGAGTTCGCCGAGGCTCGGAACCAGGAAAGCGTGGATCCCCTTGTCGTGCCATGAAATTGCTTACGAAATATGGAGGGCGAGTGTAGCTCGCATTGGGACTTCCATAGCAACAAGACTGTCTCGTCAAATGGCAGCGTAAATCCGTCGGTACGAATCATGGAAGACACGGTCGATTTCTGAGAACAGGTCCTGGTAGAGGCGGTCTTTCAAGACGAAGCCATCAGCACCCCCATTTCGGCACTCCTGTCGGAGTTCATCGCCGTGCATAAAGGTGACAACGACGATGCGGGTGTCCGGCAGATAACCTCGGATCAGCCGGGTTGCGCTGAGGCCGTCGAGCTTCGGCATTTGCAGGTCCATCAGGACAAGGTCTGGATGCATTCGGCGGGCGTACGCGACCCCTTCTTCTCCGTCGCTCGCCGTGCCTACGAGCTCGAACTCGCGCCGGCGTTCAAGCAGCAAGCGAATGGCCCCGGTTGCAATCGGCGAATCGTCCACGACCAGTGTGCGAATGTTTTTCCGGGGTCGTAGATTACCTGCGAAATCCGCTCCTGACGAATTCATCGTGTTGCTCCTTCCTTGTATCTGGAGCGGCGGAGTTCGCATCAGGTTTACAGCCAGCGGGGCGTACTGGGGATATTGCGGGCGGGGTTTGTTATCGAACGCTTCACCGCCCGCACGGCCTGACCACCGGGGCCTTCTTCGCCGCTCTACTGCGAAATCACCATCTGCGATGCGTCACTCAAGGTCACCTGGTATTCTTCGAGAAAAGGCGTCATGAACCTGAAATTGTCGCTGACCGCGACACGGACGCTGCTTCCCGGCGCGTTATTGGGACTCCAGCTTGTGGACACGGTGAGCGCCGATGGATCAATACCCTGAGGCGTAATCGACTTCACATAGTTTTGAATGTCTGTGGCCGTTACCGGGTCTGTGCTGGTGGCCCCGCGCACCATCGCGTACCGCGTCGCCTCACAGGCGGCGTTGCTCACAAAATGATAGGTGTAAATCGCGCGACCGAAGTCCATTACGCCAAATACAAACATGAAAAACACCACGATCACCAGACTGCATTCGAGCAGGGCAGCCCCTCGCTCGTTCCTTCTGGATGCACTGCCTTTCTGAACCATGTTCTTCTTCATAGCGTCCCCCTCTTCAATTGTTGATTTGCCGTCATTGCCTGAAGATTTCAGCAAGCAGGCCGTTCCCTGGGAACCGCCCGCCCATTGTCAGTGTTGCTACTGGCTAACTCGCATGATCTTCTCTGCCTCGGCTGTGAATGTCTTCGGAAAGCCGGGGTAGCCAAACATGCTCTCCAACTGGACCTGTGTATCGACCTTCACATACTCGATGATCCTGCTGCCGGAACAGTCCGTGGGCTGGCAAGTTGAGCTTGACCCGTCGGCGCAGGTGCAATAGTGGCTCGGCGTAACAGTCATATCCGGAAAGCCCGGAGCATCCGCTTTGGCAGCCTGGATGATCAGGCTGTTTTCCGACGCTGTCACCCTGTTCTGTGCGCCAAACTGGACGCCCGCGTTGGCGGCGTGACTGACCACAAGGCAGGCGTTGGCGTAGCGCCCGATCTCCGCGACACCAATCAGAAGCCCGAGCGCAACAGGCAGCAGCACCGCCATTTCGACGAGCGCTTGTCCTGAATCGGACGCCATCCGTCGCCGTCCGGACGTGAATTTTTCAAGCCTAGAATTGATTTTTGAAGATGTACTCATTTTAGCTTTCCCTCCCCTTCTTTATTCAGCCAGGATCGCACTGTGGACTGGCGAAGAGCCGTTCGGCAGGGCCTGGTATGTGTCATTAATAACGGTCGTATTCGAAATGGTAACTGTATTGGCAATCAGAATTGTGTAAAGCGAGTCCGTGCTGCTTCCCGCGTAAGTCAGATTAGTTGTCGGGAAATACAGCGTCCCCTGGATGTCCGTTCCGCTGCCCCCGGCGATGTTGCTGTTCGCGCTAGAAGAGCTGGACGAAAAGGAACGATCCTGAAAGAAGAGAATAGAGGCGTAGGTCCCCGAAGAGGGAGCGATCAACTGGCTGTTGGTCCCGCCAGTGATCGAAACGCCCTGGAACGAACTAGGGGTACCTGTGATGTAAAAAGTCACACCGTTGCCGTGGACGTTGGCGCCGCCGCTGATGTTCATTCCGCCGCCGTTGATGATGTACATTCCGGGGCTGAACGTGACATCCGTCGAACCGCCTTTAATGCTGATGCCGCCGCAATAGACGCCCGGATAGAGCGTTTGTGTGCCGCCGCTGATTGAAACGCCGCTCGGATAAGTGCACGGCCCGACCGTGGGCGGTTGCAGATAAGCCAGGGGGTCGCTGAACCCGGCGATGCCGCTGACCGGCATGGGCGAGGGCACGCAACTCGAATTGTTCTTGAATTGGCCCACGACCCCGATGAACTTGGCCGAAAGACAGCCGCTGCCGTTTTGGACGAGCGCGGCAGTGGAATCATTCGAATTGTCGAGAATTCCGCACTGGGCTGTAAGGTTGGAGTTCCCATTCACCACAAAAGCGCTGGACTGCGTGGGATTTAGCGCATAAATACAGGCACCGGATACCCCGGAATAAGCTACCGCGCGTGTGCTGACCGTGCGGGAATTCACCCCGAGCAATTTCATGAAAAACGTCGGCTCTTCCTGTGAGATCAGCACTTCAACGTAGCTGTTGTTACCCTGATGCGGACCGCTGAGGGGCGGATTGTTGACGGTGATCGTCGTTCCATTTTCCCCGTCAGTGAACCCGTTGGTTGCAGCGTCGGCTTCTGCCGCTGAGGCAACGTCGCCGTAGCCGAGTTCCGCGGCCCCGGCCAGCGCAGCGCTGTCCGTTGCAGCCTGCATCTGCCGCCGCATGTAGCGGAGATACCCCACGTCAATGCCGAGACCGACGAAGCCGCAGAGGACGACCATCGAAAGGGCCATGAGCAGCAGCGCCTGTCCCGCATCGTTTCTGTGACGTTTCATTTTTCCCTCCCCACTTTCCTGCTTTGTTCCGAGCGCTGAGCATCTGTCTCCGCAGATGTCTCTTGGCTTCGGGACAACTCAAATCTACGTCAAACGGGAAACCGCGAAAATCCGCTGGACTATGCAGTTTTGCGGGAAATGTTGCGGAGTCGGAAAAGCGAGCCTTATGTATGTCCTATGGCAAATGGCAGTAGATCAACTTGCAGGAATCCTGTATTTTTCAGGGGAAATCACTTGATGACGTCCGCGACAGGGCTGCGGCGAACTGCGATCGGCGAAAGAGCAGCGCCTCAGGGAAGCAGACGGACCTCGTTCGCCGCTGCAATGGCGGCTTTGACCAAGGCCCATCAGGGTTCGATGATCTTGTTGCGGATGGCATAGCGGACGACGTCGGCAAGCGAATGCAGATCGAGCTTGCGCATCAGATTGGCACGATGAGTGTCCGCGGTTTTGACGCTGATTTTTAGCGCGGTGGCTATGTCCTTGCTGGTCTTGCCCTCGGCCAGCATCTGAAGGATCTGGCGTTCGCGGGCCGTGAGCCTGTCGCCGGGGGAGACCTCCGCACGCGCAGCCTGGTTCTGGTGCCGGAACCCTTCGAGCATCATTTCCGCCACTTTCGATGTGAAAAACGGGCGGCCTTCGCTGAGGGAGTGGATCGCATCGACGAGATCGCGCTTGGCGTCTGTTTTGAGGACGTAACCGCGTGCCCCGGCCATTAGTAGCTGGCGCACGAGTTCATCGCTCTCATACATCGTCAGGATCAGGACCTGCGCCTCGGGAAGCTGCTTCAGGATTTTCTTCGCCGCTTCGAGGCCGTTCAATCGCGGCATACTGATATCGAGCAGAACGACGTCCGGCCTGGTCTGGAGCGCGCGGTCCACGGCCTCGAGTCCGTCCTTCGCTTCTGCGACGATGCTCCAACCGGCCTGCGATTCCACAATCGTGCGCACGCCCTGCCGGACCACCTCATGATCATCTGCAATCAGGACTTTTAATGGTTTTGCCATCTTTCTTAACTCTCGATCGGAAGAGTAGCCGTCACAGAGGTTCCCTGGTTGCCCGATGATATGTCCAGTCGGCCTCCGAGTTGCTGCAGACGTTGTTTCATTCCTGCAATCCCCACGCCCAGCACCGCTCCTTCACGCTTTACTTTTTCAAGTGTCTTGGGGTCCATTCCATGGCCGTCGTCGGCGATCGTGAGCACCAAATTTCGCCCGCTATTCTGCATGGAGATGGTCGCGTGACGGCCGCCCGAGTGCCGATGAATATTCGTGAGTGCCTCCTGGACAATCCGGAACAAAGTCAGTTCGACCTCGTTCGGCAGGCGTTCCGAATTAGCCGGCAGATTAAGTTCGACCTTCACTCCGGACCGTTTGCTGTAGCCTTCCACGTACCACCGCAGCGCGGAATTAAGTCCCATGGCGTCCAGCAGCGGCGGATGAAGCAGATAAGTAAACGTCCTGATCTCGCGAACGGCATCCTCGGTGATCCTCAGCGTCTCTTCGACCGTCTTGCGCGCCTCTGGCAAAAGACCGGCGGTATCCATCAACATGGACAGATTGATGACGGCGGCCGCCAGGGACTGGATGACGCTGTCGTGCAACTCGCGGGCCATGTTGCGCCTCTCCTCGTCCTGCACTTTCAGGAGCCGCGCGGAGAGCTTCCGCAATTCCATTTCCACCTGCTTTCGGTCACTCAGGTCATGCGCAATCGCCGAAATGCTCACGATGTGGCCGGCCGCATCCTTCACCGGCGAAAGGGTCATGGACACGTCAATCAGGCTTCCGTCCTTGCACTGCCGAACCGTCTCATAGCTCTTGACGGTCTCACCTCGCTTGAGCCGCTCCAGCACGATGTCAGGTTCGTTCTTTCGGGATGCCGGAGCTGTGATGGAGATGTGCTGGCCAATGACCTCCTGGGCTGAATAGCCGTACATCTGCTCTGCGGCGCGGTTCCAGCTTGTGATATAGCCGCTGGGGGTCACGCTGATGATGGCATCCTGCGAAGACTCGACGATGGCGGCAAGCTTCGCTACGGAGGCCAGTGCCCTCTTGTTCCCTGTGACATCAAACGCCACGCCTACGACGCCGGTAATTTCGCCGTTCAGACCGCGGAGTGGGCGGACTCTAAGCGAGAAGATACAACCAGCCAGATTATGCTCGCAGGTGGCTTCCTCGCCCTGGAGCGCGGCAAAATGAGCGGCCAAAGAAGGCGACTTTTCACCCGGATCGCCCAGAAATTCCCGGACCGGCCTGCCGATCAGGTCTTCAGCGCCAAGGTTCGCCAGCGCCAGCGCCGCGCCTGAAGCCGATATAATGCGCAGTTTCCTGTCCGTCGTCCACACCACCGCGGGAACCTGGTCGAATATCTCGCGCAGGAGCTTTTCACTCGCAATCAGGAATTCTTCCTGCCCCCGTGACGACGTTTTGGACTTGCCTGACCCCAACTCTCACCGCCTTTAAGGGACGTGCCCCGTGCGATCGTGCCGCTCCCCGAGGTTGACCGGCAGCGTTCGGGTCGAGACGCGCAGCTAAGGAGGATTTCACATCTCGCCACGTGCCTGTACAAGCAATATTATCCTATTCTAATCTTTCGACCCAGCTATTCTTTTGCAGAGTGGCTTGCAGCGTACGCAGAAACCAGATGGATCAGTGCAGGGCGGCGAGGAAGGATCAACGCGGAGCGAAAATGGCCGAAGTGGCGAAGGCGGGTGTCGGAATTCAGAAGGAAGGAACGGTAGGAGAAACTTCTTTGCTGGAGTCCGCGGTGGCAATGGCAGCAATGGCAGTTGCCGCCCCGCCAGCTACGAGTGCTCCGATCACCAGCTTCTGGTGATCAAGAATGTATTTGATTTGCTTCTCTGCCGAGGATCGACGGGATTGCGCCGTCTGAATCGGGACGGTGATGGTACCGCCTTCGGCGACCTGGCGAACAACTCCGGATTGCTCAACATCGATCTCGCCCTCTTTTGGCGTGATCATCAAAAGTCCGTCCACCATGGTGATTTCTCCCAATGTTCTTGACCCGACGGACGGCTGGATGGCGACGTCGAAAGCGACAATCTTGAAATCGCTGCCCGCCTGCGGATGCAGGAACCATATGCCCCCGCGCACAAGCGAGACCGTTACCGAACCACCATCACTCAGGAAAGATACCTCACTGCGCGCGGCAAGCACGATGCGGTTTCCGCGCCCGAGGCTCACGATCGCAAGCCCGTCATTCACTTTCAGGCGATCGCCGCTCAGGATTGTCGTGTGCGCGAGCGGCGGCCGGCCGTCAAGCACAGCGTCCTTGCAGCCCACCAATGAACCGACGGGTGCGGGACCCGCCGCAACCAGCCAGGAGGCAAGCATTGTTGCTGGCAGCAACCCGAACATCCTGCCCAGTGGAAATCTCGTGGTCAATTCCAGCCTCCTTTCATCGTGGCGGCATAGTCCTTGTACGCCGTCGTCGCAACATCGGACCGAGCGCTCAACATCTGCCTTTCGGGTTCGAAATGCCCGAGTAAAACCCTGACAATACGCTCCGCCGCACGCCCGTCCCACAGGCTTGGAACACGGGCCTGCCTGGTGTCCCCCGATAGAAGCCGCCGCACTTCGCGGCAGATATTCTCTGGGTCAAGCCCGGTAACAGTGTTGGTTCCTTCGATCACAGTGATCGGACGCTCGGTGTTTTCGCGAAGCGTGAGGCACGGCACGCCCAGCGCAGTTGTCTCTTCCTGCACGCCGCCTGAATCCGTCATCACGAAAGCAGCGCGATTCTCCAGGCTGAGAAATTCGAGATAACCCAGAGGCGGTACCATGTGAATACCGGTGGCGGATTGACAGCTGTTGCCTCCGGCCTGTTCAATTCCCATCTCTCGCAGGCGGAACTGTGTCCGCGGGTGCACAGGAAAAATGATGGGGATCTTGCGTCCGACCCACTGAAGGACGCTCCAGACTCTTCCGAACAGCGCACGGTCATCCACCAGCCCCTGCCGGTGCAACGTAAGAACGGCGTAGCGGTCCGGCAAACCCCGCGGGCCAGAGAGGCTTTCAAGCGTTGGGAGCGGAATGTCGCGCATCCGTTTCAGCGCGCGCTTGAGAGTGTCGATCATGACGTTGCCGACCAGAAAAATGCTCTCCGGCGGCCGCCCTTCCCGCAGAAGGTTTTCAACTCCGCTCGGTTCGCTCGCAAATAGCATGTTGGAAACACCGTCGGTGATCACACGGTTGATTTCCTCGGGCATCCTGCGGTCAAAGCTGCGCAAGCCCGCTTCAACGTGGGCCACAGGGATGCCCAGCCCCTTCGCCGCCAGCGCACCCGCCAGCGTGGAATTCACATCGCCCACGACAAGCACAACATCAGGCCGCTCCCGGAACATGACGTCCGCCAGCCCCTGGATGATTTCGGTGATTTGCATCCTTACGCCGTCCGGCCGCACGCCAAGGTCGTAATCCGGGCATGGGATGTCCAACTCGCTGAAAAATGCGCCCGACATTTCGTTGCTGCAATGCTGGCCCGTGTGAACGAGAACAGGATGAATCTCCGGATGCTTCCGCATTTCGCCGATCAGCGCCGCGATCTTCACGAAGTTGGGCCGCGCGCCGGCGACCATCAGGATTTTCATCCGTTTGCCCCCCTTTGACTTATGTCTGTAACCGGCACATGAACATTCCCTTCTCCAGAAAAAGGAGTTGCAATGCGCGGAAATCTGAAGCGCGCAACAGACTCGTGCGTGGGACGCATAACAAGTTCGATCAGTTCTTCGTAGCGGGCCATCATGAGGTCGCACGGGAAAGTCTCACGCGCGCAGCGTTTTCCACGCTCGCCCATCTCGCGGCACAAGGCAGGGTCTGCGCGCAACTTGCGGATGGCCCCAGCCAGCGCCGTCCCGTCGGAAGGCAGCACTGAAATCCCACAATGAAACTTCTCAACCAGCGTTGCGGCTTCGCCACCCACAGAACAGATGACGGGCTTGCCGGCAGCCATATATTCATAAAGTTTGGAGGGGACCGTAATTTCGAAAAGCGGATCGTTGCGAAGCATCAGCAGCAGAGAATCACACGCGGCCAGGACTGCCGGCACACGCTTGCGCGGAACGCCTTCAAGAAATTTCACGTTTGTTATGCCGCGAATACGGACCATTGTCTGAAGACGTGTTTTGTCTGTTCCTTCGCCAACCATAAGAAATTTGACCGGCTCGTCCTGCAACAGTTCGGCGGCGTCGAGCAACGTATCAAGCCCCTGTGCAAGCCCGATGTTTCCGGCGTATCCGACGACAAACTTTCCATCGGAATAATGCGATTGCCTGAAATCCTGGTCGGCCGCGGCATCGGCGAACACCTTCCAGTCAACGCCGTTATGAATCACCGCCAGTCTGTCCGGTGCAACGCCAAGCCCGAGAAGATAGCGCCGGAAGCCTTGCGTGATGCAGACGATCAGAGCACATCGCCGGTAGAAAAACCGCTCGGCTTGACGAAGCACCCGCAGCACTAAACTGGATTGCACAACGCCTACTGCAAGAGCCGAATCCGGCCAGATGTCCTGCAAATCGAAAATCAGCGGTTTACGATGCCGCCAGTGAACAAGCATCGCTGCGAGACCTGTAGGGAGAGGCGAAATTGCAACAATCGCGTCCGGCGCTTCCTGCCTGACACCGGCCCGGGCGGAGGCGAGGACAAAAGTTGCATAAGTAAAGATGCGGTTGCGCGTTCTTGGGTCCTCAGACCGAAATACAGGAACACGCAAGACGCGATAGCCTGCCTGGGCCATTTCTTCGATCGGCGGGCTTTCGCAAAACGGTCGGTTCAAACTCGAAGGGTGGTTGGGAACTCCTGTTATAACGGTTACCTGGTGGCCGCGAGATGCGAGAGCCTCGGCAAGGTCGAGCGCACGCCTTCCGGTTGCGACGGTTTCCGGAGGGAAATGCTGGGAGAAGATCAGGAGTTTCATGGCGGGTGCGCAGGAATTACCTTTGTCTCGCAAGCACCGGAACATCCATCGCGGCGGGCGATTCGACCCCATACCAACGCTTCATCCATTCGAGGGTAAGTTGCAGCCCTTCGGCCAGCGTGACTCTCGGGCGATAACCCAGGTCGCGCACGGCTTTTGAAATATCCACTTTCTTGTCCCGCGTCGTGAAGGGTTCGGATTCTTTATAGGTCACCAGGCTGTCATCCTTGCCGAGGATTTGCAGGATGATGTCGGAAACAGTTTTGATGTCGTGATATTCGTCGGATCCGATGTTGTAAACCTCGCCCGGGATAAAATTCTCCAGGACATTCGCCAGCATGTGCGTCGCATCCGTCACGTAAGTCGAGCTGCGGCGGTGGTTCAGATAAACCGTGTAAGGAATGTCGTGCAGGGCGCGGTAACAGAACAGGCAGTTGACGCTGCGATAGTCATGGTATCGTTCGCCGGGCCCATAAAGATTGAAGAGGCGCACCCGCACGCTTTCCGTTCCATACATCTCCGCCGAATTCATCACCTGCATTTCTCCCACCCACTTCGTGATTGCGTAGTCATTCAGCTGCCGGACCTCATAACGATCCATCACGTCTTCAGTCATAACTCCCGGCCAGTCGCCGTAAACTTCGGAACTGGAGAAAAAAACGAGGCGGAAAAAGTGCTTCTCCTGCATGCGGAGAATGTTCTTCGTCCCAATGGCGTTGGTTCGCCAGAGGTCTTCATAAAAATCCTCACCATTCCACCGGCCGAATTCCGCCGCGAGATGATAGACATAATCAAAATGGTTGCCGTCAAAGATGCGTTCCAGTTGGCGGTATTCGGCCACGTCGCAGCGCACATACTGAGGGTCATGGTTGTGAGGGAGATCGCACATCCAGACCTCATGCCCCCGGCGGCGCAATTCATCCACCAGAAAACTCCCCACTGTTCCCAGTCCACCAGTAACAAGAACTTTCATGCTGGCCTCCTTGCTTCGTCTGTTGGAGCCACGTTTTCAAACTAACGCTGTTTAAGACAATTGAAATTGGGATTGGGTTGCCGGCGCGTCCCGGTTCTGCTCTCAATGCAGACCCGGTCAGTTCTGTCGCATGCGATGGATGCAATCCCGTCGGCCGCATGGAGCGCTGCTTCTCCACGATCATCGCACCGATCAGAAAGGGGTACCAGAAGCTCCAGAGTACGTGGTAGATCAGACCTGCGCCCCCGTCTAGAAAACCGAACTTCAGAAAATAATTGCGGAAGAAAAGGAAGAAAGGCCGCGCGAGGAGAGGCAATCGGTTCCATACCCTCAATTTGATCCATCGTTTCCGTTCCGCCTGGCTTCCAAACAATCGCGGCTCGATGGATGAGCGATATCCGCCAGCGAATCGTTCCCGCAGGAATTCTTCGGCTTCAAGTTCTGCATAGCGATTGTGCTTTGCGATCCAAGCCGAGAGAGGCTTCCGGTCTCGGTGCTCAAACGGCTCAGTCAAATAGCCCGCCGCGCCGTCTAAGATCGCGTGCTCGTTCATCGGACGCTCTTCGAAACGTACGCACCCGCGCCTGAAGAGACGCAGCACCCACGTCGGATAAAGCCCTCCGTGCTTCAGCCAGCGGCCAAAGAAGATGTGGCGGAATTTCAAATAAAAACCTGTCCGGCCGTTGCCGCCTCTCGAAATCACGCCCGCGATTTCCCGCGCAAGATTGCCGGGCACGTGCTCATCGGCGTCGAGCATCAGGACCCAGTCATTTGAGAATGGCAGGTTTGCAAGCGCCCAGTTGCGCTGGGCGGCATAGCCCTCGAAAACGTGGAACAACACCTTGGCACCCATGCTCTTGCAGATTTCAACCGTGCCGTCCGTGCTGTATGAATCTACAACAAGGACCTCATCCGCCCAGAGAACGCTTTCCAGGCATGCTGCGATGTTGACTTCTTCGTTCCGGGTGAGAACCAGAACGCTGACCGGTACTTTCCGTTTCTCAACACTCATTCAACATGCACTACAACGTCGCGGCTGAGGACGGTTTTCCGACTGAGGGAGCATGCGGTTTCAATCAGACGTGCGGCATGTGCGTTCCACGAAAATCTGCGGGTGGCTTCCCGCTGACCTCTTTCCCCAAGCCGGCTGAGAAGCGGGCCCGTGGCCGCGAGCGCAAGCAATTGACTCGCCAGATGCTCAGGGTCCAGCGGCCTGAAATAGAAAGCTGCATCACCGCACACTTCTCGGTTCACCGGCGTGTCAGCGGCAAGGATCGGCAATCCATATGACATCGCCTCGGCCATGGGGAATCCAAAGGATTCGGCGAGCGAAGGAAATACAAAAATGTCTGCATCACGGTAGAGCCGGCCGAGTTCAACGTGGCGCAAGGGGCCAAGGAAATCGATGTACTCTGCAATGCCGGGCTGCCGCGCCAGTTCGAGGTCTTCGGCGTGTGTCACGGTCCACTTCGCTCCCGGCCAGGCGGGATTGGCCGTCGTCGTCAGTTTGAATATCGGGCCGCCGTCGTGGTTCAGAATCGCCAATGCCTTGAGCAGCGTGCCGAGGTTCTTGTGCTCACTATAAAGTGAAATGTAAAGCAAGCGGATCGTGCGGCTTTCCGCTCTCGCTGAGGGTCGAGGCATGTCTGAGGAAACCCGTATGCACTTTTCCACCGGTGCCACGCCGAAGGGATTCACATTGGACTGTTGGACTTTGACTGAACGACGCAGATCGTTGAGTAAGGCCCTTGTTGGCGTCATCACTACGTCGGCGGCCTTCACGCTCCAACAGGCCAGCCGCCGCCGCATGGCGAACGCGAGCCGGAAGCGCAGTGAATGCCTGGCCAGAAACATCTCCCGATATATCCTCGAAAAGTAGAGCGCGTTACTGATGAGGAGCACTTGCCTCACCGGGCAGAACAACATCGCAAAGTTGCCTGTGGAGAAAAGAACATCGGCCTTTTGCTTTTTCAGAATTCTTCGCAGAGCAGTCTGCTCCCACCAGATTCGTTTCATCGCGCCTTTGTGGCCGATAACCGTTGGGACCACCCGAATATTTCCCGGAAGAATGGTCAAGCCCGCGGCGGTTTCAGGAGGCAGAAACACGACAAATTGAAAATCAGCGCCAAGAATTGCAAAACATCCCAACAGGCTGGTGATGTAATTCGCGGCTCCGCCCATTTTGGCTGAGACTGCATTAATAACGATCTTCATGAGATGCCGGGACCCGTGGAGAGATCGAAATCTGTTTCAGTTGTTAGTATGAATTGCATAGTCTCTGGAGATGTGGGCGGTTCAGAACTGAGCAAAAAACCATAGTCGCGCAGCAGTTCCTCTAACGGCCGTCGCAGCGCCCTTGACGTGAAGTTCGCCGAGGCCCAGCGCCGTGCTTCCCGCCCCATCCTCGCGGCGGCTTCCGGATTTTCGAGAATATAAATTAACGCTCTCGAAACATCAGATATCGATTCCGGATCAACAAGCAGCCCGGTTCTCTGATGCAGCACCGATTCAGCCGCGCCCCCGGCCGTGCTGCCAACGACTGGCTTACCGGCGAGAGCAGCTTCAACATACACGCGGCCAAAACCTTCGCCTTTGCATGGCGGGGACATCTTTGCCCGGCTTGGTAATATAAAGACATCGCAGGTGCGATAGCATTCGGCGAGCCCAGTGTCAGAAAGGGTACCCCTGAATACAACATGATCGAGCACGCCGGTTTCCCTCGCAAACTGCTTCAACCTGCTGACGTCGTCTCCGCCGCCTGCGATCACGTAACGGGCGTCCGGCACTCGATCCAGTACTCTGGGTAGCGCAGCAATGACCGTGTCGAACCCTTTGTAGGAAAGCTCGCGCGAAACCATTCCCACAGAGAGGATGGTCCTTACTTTGTCAGCGGCCCGCGGCCCATGCTCGCTCGAGCCGCACGGATCCATCAGCATGCGCGCAAAGCTGTCCGGAATGGCGTTATGGAGCACACGCACTTTCGTGGATGGCAAGCCGTTCATTTTTGCAACCGTGTCCGCTGTAAAGCGGCTGACTGGAAGGATCCAGTCGGCGTTTCGCAGCGCCCAGCGCACGTCTGCGGGAAATTTCTGCCACGACTCCGAGCCATGGCACACGACCCAGAATGGCGTTCCAAAAACATGGCGGATTATTGCGGCCACTGGCGCAAGGCCAACGTGGGTTGAAATCACGAGACTGTATCTCTTCACGGCGAGAGCAAGTGCCTTGCAGACAAATTTGATTTTGCTTTGGATGCCGACTTTTTCCGCAACGGGGTTAAAAACCCGGCATTGGTACGAACCCTCGCACGGCTCATCTGTGCCAAGAAGTGGCTGCACATGAACGTTCTCCGCTCCGATAAGATCGCCTAGCGTCGAAGCCAGCGCAGAGGTGTAGCGCGCGATGCCGCCCCGAGTGTAGATATCCGGTGTAAGAATCAGGATTCTCATCGGCGTCGCGTGGATTTGTTCATCACGACGGGTGCTGTTAGCATTCGCGGGATCGGGCCGTAAATCCAGAGCACGGCAATGCTGAGGATGACAAAACTTTTTATCAGCCCCGTCCAGTAACTGAAGGCGTCCGTTTCGAGGGGCCAGATGGAAATAAACATTGCGGCATAGATGAAAAGCCACCGTTTGTCGAGCGCTCCACTGATCGTGTGGGCCAGCCATTGGCTCATGATTCCGAGCAAAAACATCCCTACCAGCACTCCCGGCAACCCATAGGTCGCATAGAGATCGCCGGGGTAAGTGATCGCGCGCGAAGACGTGGGAGTTGAACCCGTGGCGACGCTGAACCTCGCCCCCTTATTAAGGACGGGCTTTGAATGCCAGATAAAGCGCGGAATGAAGGGATAATACGGGGCCATCCACCAGCGCTCGCTGCCTTCGAGCGCAGCCGCCCGGGGGCCCAGCCAAAGCACCAGCCCGAAATTCGAAAGCAAGTCCAGCCGACTGACCGTCATGCGCCAGCCGTTTTCGAGCCACTCATGCCTTCCTGCCTCGTTCTGCCGGGTTTCAGAGAGCGCCCTGACCGCCGTGGATGAGACTTCTGATACGCTACTCAGACCGCCCTCTTTCAGGACGAACTGTCGGTACTGGTTTGTAAAGGGATAGACAATGACCAGCATTATCAACGCCGCAGCGGCCCATTCCTTGTTGAACTTCTGCCGGGTGATCGAGGAGATCAACGCCACTAAGATGAAAGGCCCGAGCATCCCTTCCTTCATTCCGGAAGCCATCCCCCAGGCGCATTCGGCCGCAAAGATTAACCAGAAAAGCCAGCGGCAAGACAAATCATGAGGATGACACTGCTTTTCGATCGTCACAAGAATCAGCGCAGCTGCTCCGCCAAGAGTCGAAACGGTCTGAAGTATCTGAAGGGACGCCAGGTGCGCGTAATAGGCCTGCCACGTACCGACATAGGAATACAAATGTGCATGAAGAAGATAAAGTTGAATTGCAAACACGATCGAATACGTTGCCCCGGCCCAGGCGAGCACGGAGCGCTTCGCATGATCGGTTTGCGGAAGGATGGCAATGGGTTGCGGCTCCTTTGCCGTGGCCAAACTTGACGTAACCACGCATCCCGCCCAGAAGGCAACCATGCCTGCGATCACGTATTCGAGCGCCCGAAGAAGAAAATCGTACCGGCCGGCAAAATTGGGATCGAGGTTTTTTGCGTCCAGGAAACAGGCGAGCGGAGACAATCCGAAGCGAACAAAAACAATGATCGTGAGGAACACGGGCAAATGGAACACGCCGATGTGGTTGCCCTTGATGCGCGTGAAGATGAAGACAGCGGAACCGAACCCCAACAAGCCGAGCAGGAGAAGATATTGCTCGAACTCGCCGCCGCGCGTACCAACGATGAACGCACCGCCCCACAGAACTGCAGCAATCGAAGCGAACACCAGCACGAAGAGGTGCGCCGTCGTGACCGGTGGATCAACGGTGCGCGAAACCGAAAATCGTAGAGAACGATGTGGCATCGCTTCAGTGAACGGATCGAACCGCGGCTACGGCCTCTCGCGCGCCGCTTTCCGGCACGAGGCCAAGGATTTCAAACATCTTCTGCAACCTTTTCTCGTAGGTGTGGTCGCGGTGGGCGCGGATGTAAGCACGGTCGGCGATTTCGCGACGTTCCTCCGGCCTTGCAAGGTAGTAATCCGTCTTTTCCTTCAGTTCGTGCAGCGTGCGGAACGTGACGATTTCGCGCTCTGGTTCGAACAGGTCCGCGAGCGCCGGTTTCCAGTCAGCGATCTGGAACGCCCCGCAGCCGGCGGCTTCAAAAAGGCGGCAATTGACGCCTTCGATTTCGCCGTAGTGCATCGTATTGATCACGATTTTCGCAGCATTGAACGCACGGGCTTTTTCTTCCTCGGCAACGTAGATTCCCGGGTAACTGGCGCGCATCGGTGATTGCAGCCATCGAGGATAGCTGTTTCCCCAGACCTTGAGATCGTAACCCCTGAAGACTTCGAGCATCTTTGCGCGGTAGTAGTACATGTTGCCCGCCGTAACAAGATCACAGCCGTATCTTCTCATCACATCTTCACTCGGCTCGTGGCGGCGGTGCCATTCGGAGTGGCAGGCCTCGGGCAGATAGTGCGCAATCAATCCCAGCTTTGTACGGAAGATGTCTGCCATGTATGGGTCTTTGAAAAACCACGCATCATATTCTGCGGCGAGCATGTACTGTCGGCCGAGGTTTACCAGGTGATCCGGATACCAGATCGCCAGCTTTGCGCTGGTCACGCGCCTGAGTTCGCTGATAATTTCCGGGCAAAAGCCTTCGTTCGGGAACAGGATGAGATCCGGACCAAACTCCTTAACAGCTTTGCAAACATGGCTCTGTCGTTCCCGTTCAATTTTGGGAAATGCAGTTTCAAGAAGCGCCCAGGAAGCTTTCCAGATTCTATTCCGGCGCCAGCTTACGCGTTCCGTTTCAAACGCCCGCACGGTGTGGCCCATCAGTTCGGCCGAGGTGGCAATGCACCGTGCAAAGGAGTCGGGATAAAACTTTCCGGCAATTAATATCCGCATTTTTCCTGATTCAGCGCGACGTCATGCTGATTAGAAATTGATTCTGCGAAGCGCCAGGCGCGGAAGTTCCGCAGCAAATTCGACTGGTCGAATGCCCGCCCGGAAATACAGGAGCACGAGAGAAGAAGCAAGGCCCCCGATATAGGCCGCCGTCGAAGCGACGGCGGCACCGAGGAACCCGTACCTCGGCAACAGTAATAAAAGCGCAACGAAGGTAATGCCCATGGCAATTCCTTCCGCGTACGAAGGCAGCGCCGGAAAACCAAGCGAGCGCGCACCGCTGGAAAGCACCTGATTCAGCCCTAAAGCCACCGAGCCGGGCAGAAGAATCCGGCATGCCGTGATCGCTGGGGCAAAGGAATCGCCGAATGCAAACGGAATCAGCCACGGGCATATGAAGTACAAAATCGTGCAGAGAGAACCAAGCGCAACGAAAGTGCCCCCAACCGATCTCGCAATGATGCTCTTTGCCTCGTTGGAGTCCGCATTTGAGCCCGCAGCTAGTGTGACCATCTCCGCTGCCTGAGGAAGAAAGCTCGGCGCCATCGCGACCGTCACCGCTACCACGTACAGCCCCAGTTCCTGCGGCGGAACTAAAATTGTGAGCAGTAACTGGTCAAGACGTTGATTCACGAAAGAGGCCAGGTTGCCCATCTGGGTTCTCCAGCCGAAATCCACCAGGCTCCTCAACGTGCGCGAATTCCACGTCCATCGCGGTCTGAATTTGCTGACGACCAGCAAGATGCCCAAAGCATCCATCGCCGCAAAGCCGAGTGCCTGGATCGCCGCTGCATCCGCGAGGCTCGATCGCCCCATCACGTCAAGCGCCAGCAGTCCGGCAGCGTAGATGACCGGGCAGATGAGTCTCAACAAATTGAAATATTCCATTTCAAGCCGCCCCTGTATTAGGCTCGCGGGAACACCTGTAAACCAGATGAGCGGTACGCATATAAGAAAGAGCAGAGACAGATGACGGGCTTCAGGCGGATAATGCTTCAGCGCGAATGGAATGATCCGGAACCCGGCCGTCACAGCACAGGTTGAAAGGAGAGCGCTCATGACGAGCGCAGACGTCCAGATTTCAGAAATATCGAAAGTGCGCTTCCCGGCGTGGTACACAATCGATTGCGTATTCCCCAGGGAAAACATAAGCGTCAGAAGCGTTGGCCACAGAACAATTGCAGCGAGTTCGCCGCGCCCTTGCGGCCCCAGCAGACGCGCCGCAAGAACGCTTGAAGCAATGCCCAACACGAAGACACCGGCCTGAGCAGAAACGGTCAGCGTAAAATATCTCTTGTATCCTGACACTGAAAAGAGTGGACTCATTTTCCGGACGGTCGCCGGTAATTCAATTGACCAGCCTGCATTGTCTGATTCGCATTATGCGCATGCGGTTCCGTGCGCCGGCCTTGGCGCAGGCCGTGGTCCCCAGGGCTGCACATACACCGAACCAGGCGGCATTGGCCGGAATGTGAAGATTAAAATCCACGAAACTGTGGACCAGCAGGCCGCAACATCCGATCGCCGCGCCAAGCCGCACCCAGCCGGTCTCGCTGTGAAGCTTCCGATCCAGACCGCTGAATGCAAGCCGGAAGAAAATGACTAGCGCAAAAATGATCAGCATCGCTCCCGCAGCACCGGTGTCCGCCAGCGCTTCGGCGTAATCGTTATGTGCGTGCGCCCAATAGAGGTCGGTTGGAAATGTGCGGTATTGCGGAAACACGGTTTCAAAACTTCCAAGACCTGCCCCCACGAACGGATGGTCCCGGAAAATCCGCAAAGTATCGCGAGTTGCCAGTTTGCGCTGTACAAGTGTCACCTCCGTGGCGCGCTTCAGGTCTGCCAATCCCGAAAGCCGCGTGACAGCAGATTTCGGCGCCATCCAGAGAAAAAGAACCGTGGCAGCAAGCACCACAGAGAGCATGACAGAGTAACTCCCGCCATTGCCGCCGGAGCGCCTCCAAAGAATCCAACCCAGAGTCAACACTTCAATCAGGACAGAGACAACCCCGCCGCGCGAGCCGGAAAGCAGCACGGACGTCAGAGGAACGCAGAGGCTGGAGGCGACAAACAGACGGCGCGGGTCCGAGCGCGGCCGGGAAAGAACGTACAATGCCGAAATGGGCAGCAGCATCTCCATCAGGCCGGCGTAATCGTTGTGATTCACGTAGGGGCCAAAAATCCAGCCATCACTCTTTACGCGCCAGTAAATCAGGTTGTGGCTGGAGAACAATTGGAGGATCGCAAATATCCCGAGCGCAAAAGCGTAAAGCGTTACGGTCAATCCCAATTCCCGCCAGGCTGTCATTTCTGCTTCCGCAAAAATCTGTCCGGCAAGGAAGAAATAGATAAGGACCATCACGAGCTTGAGGAGCGCCTCCCGTGTGGCGTACATGTCCAAAGTGACACGCCCATAGAGTTGCGCAATGCCGAGCGCAAGGAGCATAGTCGGGGGTAAATAAAGCGGCGACCAATGGATTGTGAGCGCGCCCTGCCACGCCCCGCTGATTGTCCAGAGCAGCAACAGCACGAAAGCCGCAATCAGCATCCCTGTCCACGCCCACGGCTGGACGGCACCGAAGGCCAGCGGCGCAACCAGCAACGCGGCCAGCAAGCCCCATCGCATAGCGGACGGTGCACGAGACCGCTCCACAGCACAGGATTCGCCGGAATCCGCCGAAGGCGTCAGGGTTTCTGTTGCAGCCGCCGGAGTAATCATGATCATTGTGCCGAAGTCGCTTCCCGGGCCTGCGAACCGACCGCCGTAATCGAAACGTCGCTGAGCCAGAAGCTGCCGCTGATCTCCATCGGAAATGTCCGGCTTCGGGCGCGCCAGATGGAAAGCCGGACGACGCGTGTGTGCTGGGCTGTGGTGAAATCGACCGTCAATGGGTGCCAGGATGTTGTGCCCACTGTCGTGGCGGAGGAAATATCAAGGCACCCAGGGCATTGAGGATCAACGATGCGCAGACGCGGGCCGCTGTCGGATGTGATGTTCTCGGATCGAACATAAGCTTGAAGCGTGTATTTTTGGCCTCGGGTGACGGGCACAAATTCATAGACAGGCTCCGATTCAAGGTTCTTCCCAGCGGCGTAATCCACCCGCAGGCAGTGCAGACCATGAGGGCCTGAAGGATCATTAAAGTCCGTTTCAACATAGGGAGATGTGGGTGTGCGCCAGTCGAACCCCGCATTCAAAGGCTCGTGGATGAAATCACCGTTGTAAACCTGGTTCCGTTTGTCGCCGGCATTCTTGGGGACCACCCCGAACTGTTCAAGTTGCTGCCACACCACTGCCGCCTGGGAAATTTCGCCTGCGGCGAGAAGGCCGTCAACGTAAGACTTCACGTCCGAAACTTCGCACGAAATCCGGTTGGAAACGATCTGATTCCACACTTCGTTGGCAACATCCAGGTTGCCCTGCTCAGTGGCGAAATCAAGCAGAGCCAGACGGGTCCGAGGTGGTGCGCCCGGCGGTATTACTTCACGAAGGACCGCCGCCGGGCTGCCCATTATCCGCAGGGAAATTTGAAACACCGGCTGAGCATATGCGGGATCGAGTTCGAGCAAGTGACGGAATTGCTGGAGCGCCTCCTTTATGCGGCCCGTCCGCAGGTAGTGATTGGCGGCTTTCCACTCAAACTGCGGAGTCGTCGGGCTTAAGCGGAGCGCTGCCTTGGTCGCCGCATCGGAGCAGACCGCGTCATCAGCGGTGTCGCAGACATCGGCAAGATCAGACCAGTACAATGCCTTGCGAGGGTTCATCTCCGTTGCCTTTTTCAGATATTTGATCGCCCGGCGAAGATCGCCCTGATCCAGCGAATAACCATAAACCAGCCCCAGTCGGTAATCGTATGTGGCATTGCCAGGGTCGAGCACGATGGCGCGCTGCAAATCAGCTGCGTCAAGATGACTTCCCAATCTCGCAGCCAGTGCAATTCTCACAGCGCAAATCGACATCGAGGCCGCCGGAATTCCAACCAGTAGAACCACTGCTATTCTTCCGGCCAGCGAACAGAGTGGAATGTTAATAACACGCACCTGAGCAAACAGGGACATAATATTTGTTAGTTGTGTATGGACTAATATATCTATTCTCTAGATATGTAATTTCGCAGTACAGGCTGATCAGGGCCGGGGGCCAACATGCCCGCAACTCAGGCTTGGGCCCCGTTGCCTGGGCGGACAGGGCGAGTGCGCAGGCGCGTTGCGGAAAGCCGCCGCCCATTCGAGTTTGGCTCGTAATAGCGCGCGTAATATCGGTAGCTTGCCCCATAATAGCCGTCGTGCCTCAGATCGTGCTTGTTCAGCACACAGCCGAGGATCTTTGCGCCGGCGTCTTCCAGGATGCGGTGGGTCCGGGCAAGTGCAGCCCTTGACGTCGCGTGGCTTTCCGCTACCAGGATGACGCCGTCCACAAAGGAAGAAAGCACCGTTGCGTCAGTCACCATCAGCACAGGCGGCGTATCAATCACCACGTGGTCAAAGTGTTTGCGCATAGTTGTAATGAGTTCCCTCATTGCACTCGAAGCGAGCAAGTTTGCGGGGTTGGGCGGTTGCTGTCCCGCAGGAAGAAACCGGAGGTTCGGCAGATCTTTCACCTGACACGGCGCTTCTTCAGGGTCCGCAGTCCCGGTAAGGATGTTGCTGAGCCCCGGCCGCCCGTTCGTGTTGATCATCCGGCTCAGGCTCGACTGGCGCAAGTCGGCGTCAATAAAGAGAACGCGTTTTCCGATCTGTGCCAGTCCCATGGCCAGATTGATGGATGTGGATGTTTTTCCTTCAAAGGGCTGGGTGCTTGTCACAAGCATCGCGCGCGGCGGAGACGGGGCTGATGACAGCAGCACTGCGGTCCTCAGCGTGTGATATGACTCGGCCAGCGCGGAAGTGGGTTGGTTCATCACCGCCCATTCTACGGCTCCGTTGCCGGCGGCATCGTTCCTTCCGCCCATTAACCAGAAGCCTAATCCGCCTGTAACCCCTGCCGACGGAATCACGCTCAGCACGGGCTCCGCGATACTGCGCTCGATGTCTTCAGCGGTTTTAATCGAGGTATCAAGGACCTCGCGCAGAAAAGCCATGGTCGTGCCAAGCACTAATCCCACCATCAGGCCAATGGCAAGGTTTCGCGCTTTTTGGGGCCGAATGGGCTCCGGAGGTGCGAACGCCTCATCAACAAGGCGCACGTTGCTGGCCCGCAATCCGGATGAGACGGCGGCATCTTTCACCTTGGTCAGCAGGTTGTCATAGAGGGCCTGGTTTGTCTCAAACTCGTGCTTGAGAAGGTTGTGCTGAATCATCAATTGATTCAACCTGCCGACCTGTGTCTTTTCCCTTGCGACCGACGCAGACAGCAGCTTCACCCGGCCCAGTGCGGCTTGATAATCGTGCACAATCCGTTCCGCTGTCCGCACGCGATATTGCTGGATCAGCGATTGGAGTTCGTTGATTTGATCGCCAAGCCTTATGACTTCCGGGAATTTGGGCCCGTAACGGGCGAGTGCATCCGCATTGGCCGCTTTCAGGTCGGCGTACTTCTCCTCCAAGTTCTGGAGAACCCTGTCCTGTGCCAGCATACCCACTTTCTCAGGGTTTGCCTTCACAAGCTGGTAGAGAGACTCCTCTTGCGCAAGATCGCTTTCCGCGGCAGTGAGGTCCTGACTCAGTTCTGCGAGCCGCTGCTCTTCGACGGTTTCCCTGCCCGTGGCATCGACAATCGAATTCGCCCGTTCGTAGTTCACTAGTGCCTGCTGCGACTGTTCAACTTTGCCTTTCAGTTCGTCAAGCTGTTCCCTCATGTAGCCGGCGGCTTCCCGCGTGGCATCATACCTGGAAAGGAAGTTGTATTCCCTGTAGTTGCTCACGAGCGCGTTTGCGACCCGCGCTGCCAGGTTCGGATCGGTACTCTCAAAGCTCACCTGGATCATGCGGCTGCCGGGCGCGAGATCAATGTGCAGGGACTTTTTGAACGCAGCGATCAGGCGCGCCCGGCGCGTGGACGATGGACCCTCGTCGCCCGCTCCGCGCCCTGGCAAAACACGTGTGAAGGAGGGTTCACGGTCGAGTTTCAACTGCTGGATTGTCTGCCAGGCAAGGTTTCCGCTGTTGAGTATGTCCACCTGGGTCTGGAGGAATGTCGGGTCGGTTTGCTCCGGCTGAAAGAGGTTGTTAACAGACTGGAATTCGGGCAACTCCGAGTCCACTTCAACTTTGGCGGTTGCGCGGTAAACCGGCCTCTCCTTGAATGAATAGATGGCCGTAAACGTCATGACCACGAATGCTACGGTCAGGATGGTCCACCGGCGCTTCGAGAGGATTTTGCTGTAGCTGCGGAGATGAACAAAGGAATCCGTCCAGTCGCGCTGCAATTCAAGGACAGTGCGGGGGTGTGATTCTGCTATTTGAGGACGAGGTGATGGAGAAGCAGACCCGTTGGCTTCTTCTAACATATTTTCGGCAGAATTTGGATAAGAATAGCAGTTCCGGCGATTACAGACCGACGCTTCAGCAGGCGGTCGGAGCTAGTAACGGTTCCAGATCACAATGCCTGTAGCAATCTGTACGGCGGCCTCTGCGCCGCGGCGCAGCGCACGCTTTGAAGCGCTGTCGGGGATGAACAGGATGTCATTGGCCTCAAGGCTTGGGTCGGGAGCACGCCCTTCCAGAATCGCTTTGAGGTTGACCGGAATTTCCTCGCGGCCGTTTACAAAATGCGGCCCGCGGCGGATGATTATGGCTTTCTTCCGGACCGCTGTCGTCTTCAGGCCCTCGCCCAGCGCCACAGCCTGGAGGACGGTCATGCGGTCGCGGCCGTTGCTCAGACGAAACCCTCCCGGGCGCCCGACCGCCCCCACAACATAGACTATTCCCGCCTGCTGCACTGTAATCTTGTCGCCCGGGTAAATTGTGACGTTCAGGCTGGGATCGCCGCTTGCGAGAAGCTTTTGAAGATCAACTTTGATGGTCCCATCGGCAGGCGTTCTTCTATTTCCCAGCCAGGACGCTGCTGGTGGTCGACCGGAGCGTGTGATGATGGCGGTGGATCCGGCATCTGGCGCAAGCCCGCCGGCCTGTGAAAGGACATCCAGCAATGTCGTAGGAGCAAAGGTCGGGTAAATCTGCGGGTGCTCCACCGCTCCCGTGATAGCCACAGTGTGCGCGGATGAAGACTTCACGCTGATCGCGACGTGCGGATGGCTGACGAGTTCCGCAGCGCGTAATTCACCTGAAATGACTGCGGAGAGTTGATCGAGCGTCAACCCTTCGGCCCTGACAGGAAACGGAAGCAGCGGGATTGTGATGTTGCCGTCCGGCCCGACTCGATAGTCACGACTGAACTGCGGAACATCCACCACGTACACGCTCAGCACATCGTCCACATCAATGACGTATTCAGAATGCGCGGCCGGGCCGGGGCCAATGGAACGTCCATCAAGCGCCTGGGCGTTGTTCATTCTTCCGGCCGACGCGCTCGGCATCTGACAAGTCAATCTCGCCGGAAAGCATTCGAAGGCAAGCATCAGGAGCAGTCCGACCAGAATTACCGGGCGACATCCTCTTACACAAACGGCGGGACCGGCAACTCTTTGTTTGCCCACGGGCGTGCTTTCACACATAAATCGATACACCAACTACCGCACCTCCAGAGGAAGACTATCGGGCTTGCGTGAAAACACTTCGCTCATCTCTTACCACCCGGCACATGTGAAACTTGTCCCAGACGCGCGCTTTTTCCACAAGCGAAGCATCCACCTCTACAGCCGCGGATCTGCCGAGCATCTCGACACTCAGGATGAGCCGCGTGAGGTTTTTCTTCCTGATCAGGATGCCTTCAACTCCCTCCAGAGGGCCGGCCTTCACCCTGACTCGATCTCCACACTGGATAAACGGGTGCGGCTCGATTTTGATGTTTTGATCGACTACCCGGCGGATGGAATTGATTTCGTCACAAGGGATGCTGGCGGGCGTTCCGGCAAAACTGACAAAACCATGGATGCCAGCCGTGCTGATGACGTCAAGCCGGCGATTGAGACCACCCTGAAGAAAGACATAACAGGGAAACAGCGGCAGCATAACGATCCTCGTCCGGTCTTTCCATCGGCTGAGAGCGGAATAAAGCGGTAAGAAAACTTCAAACCCCTTCGCTTTGAGAGTGACAGCCACCGCCTTCTCGTGGTGATGACGTGTATAAAGCGCGTGCCAGCCGCGATCAGAAGCTTCGTGGTCCGTTGCAATATGACCTGGATCGAAAAGCATAAAGCTCCGCCCCGTTACTTACAGAAGTCAGACCTCTGAAAGTAAATCCGCATAGATTGATTTTCGGTGGGACCCGGGGAGGAGAGGATACGCCAACTGTGGCGTCCTTAATGGATCCATCGATAGCTTTCTATAGGCCTTACGAGGCTGCAGCCTTCCTGAAATTCGGCGACCTTTCCGCGAATGAAGCCGCCCTTCCCTAGAAAGCTGAGGGCCATTTCGTAGGGAGGCCCATAACGAACTCCAGTCACTCTGGCCTGGAACCGGATCGTCGTAATCTTGCTGTCCGGATTAGGAAGATGGACATCCAACGTAAACCTGCCTTCTACGGGCAATGGCTCGTTCAGAAAAATGCGAGCGCCACTTTCACCAATGTCGTGGAGCCAGCCGCGAGCAATCGTCCGTTTTCTCCCCCTTCCCGGCGATAAGACGCTGATCGGGCAATCAATACTGTAGCGAAAGCGCATGCGTCTGCCGGGCGTCCTCCAAACAGGTTAACTTATTACAAGCTTCTCTATGCTTAGACGTGTCATAACCTAGCGGACAGTTCACCAAAAAGCAATCCCCCGATGGGGGAGAGGCAATCAGTTTTTAGGGGGATTTTTGGGGGAGTCCGTGCAGTGGCGGGATTCAGGTGTAATCGCCCTTCGCGGAAGTTCATTCGCCTCTATCATCACTCCGGGAGGAAATGATTCGCAGGGCGTGTGCGAACATTCAGCTCAGGTGGAAATAACTTCAGCGCAGCCTCCTTCTCAGTCCTTGTGCGAGTTCATAGGACCAGGATGTTTCGGCACGCCAGGGGGCTTAATGGCTGCTTCTTCCAAAGGGCTGTTAAGATGTCCAAAATACCGGAAAATCGCATCGCGCCGCCCTTTAATATTCAGCTTTTTGTAAATGGATTTGATGTGCGTTTTTGCCGTCTCCTCGCTGATGGAGAGTCGGGTGGAAATTTCCTTATTGCGGAAGCCATTGGCCAGCAGACCCAGCACCTCCCACTCGCGCGGCGTCAGATCTTCGGAGGTTTTGGGAAGCCGGCTTCCCGCGCCGATCGCGCCCTCGGTCTCGACGCCTGCTTCTGGCGACATCCAGCGCTCGCCGTGCGCCATCGAATTCAACGCCTTTTGAAAAACTGCTGGGGTCTGCTTCGTCGAAAGGCATCCCCAGATGCCAAGTTCGAAGGCGCGGGCAGCGGCTGTGTTGTCAACGTCGTCCATGAGCAGCACGACCTTGCGATCATGCCCCAGCTTGCTCAAGTCAGGAAACGTCTCCGGTCCGCTCCCGCAGACATCAATAATGAGAGTGTCGGCTTGCGATCGTTTTATTTCCTCGAGGCAGTCCTGGAGATCGCTTCCCTCCATTACGACGAGAGCCACCCCTGTACTTGCGAGGAAGGTAGAAAGCGCTCTCCGTATGAGGATTCGTGGGCTGATAATGCCTACCTTCATTGGCGCGTCCCCCTCCGGCATACGCTAAACAGCAGAATAACAAAGTCAAGCAAATAACCCGGGCCAGTCCGCGCAACGTGGATGAGCAATTGTCCAGGCTGATAAGACCATCTTTGAAAGTGCGCGCTGGTCGGGCGACTATTAATCTTCTAGCCATAGTTACTGGCAAGTAATCTGGGTCAATATATATGAGTCTTCTAATACAAGTCAAAGCATTTCTCTTAGCTCTAGCGTCGTATTTCGAAAAACCCAGGGCTGGCCACGACCCAATATCCGCGTTGTATGGACGAAGGCAGATTGATTTACTTCAAAAATATGACTACCGCAGCGCTTGCCGCAGGCAGATGAAGGGAAAACCCACGGTCCTGACGCTCGATCTTTTCCGCAGACGAGGGTGCCCACGCGCCGGTCGGTTCAACAGGATTTCCGCCGAAAGTGATTCCGGTTTCAGAACTGAGCGACGGGGCAACAAGCCGCAAGACGCGCGCATTCGAATAAGAGTCGGCTCCGGAAATTTCGACACTCACAGATCGGCGTGCGTCCTTGTTAATCAGGACCAAATGGAGTACACCATCACCAGCAAGAACGCCGTAGGCCGAAACATTGACCTTCGTCCGAACTCGCACCGGCACAAGCCGCCCCGGTGTCGCCGCGTGAAAAAGCAGCATTCCGTAGTAGAGCGGCTGCGCTGCATAAGTTCCGCGCGAGATGCAAAGCGGCGTATAGCCGCCGCACCGGAAGCCTCCATGAAAGTTAAGTCCGACGGCACCCTGTTCGGCCAGGGTAAATGCGTAATCGGCTCCCCACAACGCGGCAGCGAAGACATTGCTGACTCCGTTCTTGCCGCCGCTCGACGCGGAATTCACTTCAGCCATTCGGAGTGGAAGATGATGCGCATGTGCCTCGCCTGCCAGTTGGCGCATCTCCTTTGCGACGCCACTCATCAATTCAGGGCTTAGCATGCGCTCGATAGTAGGATACCGTGGAGAGCTTGGCGAAAGCGTTTGCGAAGCCGACATTGGATAATTGTGAAAATTCGCCATCACGAGTTGGGTTCCTTCATCGTCGAGAAATTGTGGAAACCATTCCAGGCCCGCCTTGCAGCACGCTGTAGGGCCTGAGATGGGCGCATCAGGAGAGCGCGATCGAATCGCCTGAACGTACGCTTCAAATTCCCGCCGGAAATCGTTGTAGCCCCAAGTGGAAGGCCGTTGGCCGTTGTGCATGAAAAGGTCAGGCTCATTGCCGATCTCGAGCGCCATCAGATTGCTTCCGCCCCGCTCGACCGCGTACGCAGCCTCATCAGCAGCCATCTGAGGATCATAGTGACCCAGGTTCAAACCCAGAATCACGCGCCATTTGGTCTGCCTGGAAAAAGCAAAAAGGCGGTCGAGGTCTTGCGGCGTGAGGACCGCCCGCGCTTTTGGCATTTCGACTTTGCCCTCGCGCGACCAGTACGTGAACTCGACAGAATTTCCACCGAACCGCAACACGCCTGCTCCCAGATTTGCGAGCAGATTTGCAAGCGTCGCGTTCCGTACGTCGAAATAATCGCCCGCAAGCACCGGAGCTTCATAACTGAAGCCGAGAAAGTCCGGCGGAACCGCAAATCCCGGCCTGCCGGGGCGTATGTCCACGTTCGCAGTGGCTTCAACTTCCGCCTTCGCGGAACCGGCGGCGGACTTAGCACCGGCGGCGACGCAAAGCCCGTAAATCAGAGCAGTGACACAAGCGGCTGAGAAGGCCCGGCTTTTCATAAGTTCAGTGTTCCTAGAAACTTGGGCTATTACGAATTAAGACATCCGGCAGCACCCGGCAAAACTCGATTTGACTATAATGATGAAAGGGTCGCGAAGCAAGTCGCCAGGGCGGCCGCCCTTTGACAGCTGTCACGCGGAGACGTAAAAACCTGGAACATCAGCCAAATGTAACCTGACAGCTGCCTTCCCTCTTCCGCGCAGCAACGCTGCGGTGTGATAGACTGACGGCGCGGCGAGTTGTGTGTGGTTATCTCTATGACCGATGCCACTGATCATAAACAAAAACTCCGCGAAATCTGCCGGGTTGCAGCGCGCGTTTTCTATGAAAAGGGGTATGACGGCGCTTCCATGCAAGACATCGCTGAGGCCGTCAACCTGACTAAGGCGGGACTCTATCACCACGTCGGGAGCAAGGATCGGCTTCTGTACGAGATCATGAATTATGGCATGGACATCCTCGACGAGACGGTGCTGGAAAGGGTGAAATCGATCGAGGACCCGCAGGAAAAGCTTCGCCAGACGATCATTGGGCACATCGATCTGGTGGTCCGCGCCCGTGATCTGGAAATTACAGTTATCCTGCACGAAAACCGCTCCCTCAAAGGGCCGCTGCGAAAAAAAATCAATGCCCGAAAAAAAACCTACATTCACTATCTCGAGGACCTGATCGCCCAGGTTCAGGACAAGTCCGGCCACGAGCGTCTGATTTCACCCACGCTCGCCGCCTTCAATCTTCTTGGGATTATCAACTGGCTTTACCAATGGTACAACCCCGAAGGCCCCATTTCGCAGGAAGAGCTGACCCAGGCGTGTGTGGACTTCTTTTTCAGGGGATTGCTGGGTTCTCCACCTCCTCCTCCCACGCGACCGGAAGACAAGAATCCTTTTGTTTAGCAATAGATTTGCAAAGCTCCGGTTTGAGACAGACCAAGGCGCGTGCCGTTGTCCACCCGTGCTTGAAATGATAGCATCACAAACTTACCGGATGGGTCGAGGAGAAGCGCATCAGCATGAAAAGAGAGATCATTGCCTTCCAGGGTGAACGGGGAGCTTTCAGCGAAGAAGCAGCTTACAAACTGTTGGGCCGCAACATTCAGGTGCTGCCGTGCCCAACCTTTGAAGCGGTCTTTGAGAGCGTGGCCAAAGGCAAGGCGTCGCGCTGTCTCGCGCCCATTGAAAACACTCTTGCCGGCTCGGTTTACGAAAATTACGACCTGCTGCTCAAGAATGACCTCCACATCGTTGGGGAAGTTAACCTGCGAATTGTCCACAACCTCATCGCCTTTCCCGGAACTACTTTGCGAAACCTCAAGCGCGTTTACTCGCATCCGGTGGCGTTGGCGCAGTGCAACAGGTTCTTTTCCGCGCATCCGAAAATCGAAAAAGTTCCTTTCTACGATACGGCCGGCAGCGTCAAGATGCTGGCGGAGGAGCGTCCCGTGGGGGCCGCCGCAATTGCCAGCCGCGTGGCTGCGTCTTACTATCACGCGCGCATTCTGAAAACGCACCTTGAAGATCATCGTGAAAACTTCACCCGCTTTCTGCTGCTCTCGCCCAAAGCAGTCGTCTCACCACGGGCCAGCAAGGTGTCCATCGTCTTCTCGACGCGCAACGTTCCGGGAGCCCTTTACAAATGTCTGAGCGTCTTCGCACTGCGCGATATCGACCTGACCAAAATGGAATCCAGGCCCTTAAGCGGCCGCCCCTGGGAGTATTTTTTTTATCTCGATTTCGTCGGCAATATCCGGGATGAGCGTTGCCGGAGGGCCCTCGATCATCTGCAAGAGGTCACGAACTTTCTTCGCGTGCTCGGCTGCTATGAGAGCGCAAAGCGGTGACTCCCCATTGGTGTGGCCCTCATCCACAGCACTGAAGTATAATCTCCTCACGGACAGCCACAGAGTCCCGCACAGGTCGCGTGGAGGAGAGAGTCAATGCGTCAATTTTCCCGCTTTCGGCCCATACTGCCTTTTGCCCTGGCAACCTCGCTCCTGATCTCGGGTTGCCGGAGTACTTCGCCGCCAAGCGCAAGCGAAGCTGATTCCAGGATCGTGGTGACAACAAATCCCGGCGGACCCATCTCGATCAGGACGGCAACGGCTGAGTTCCAGATTCTGCCTTCAGGCTACGTTGAAGCATTCCTGTTGAAAAACGGAAAAAGACTTACCCTTGACCAGCCTTCCGGCGCGCCAGCGGGCACGGCCAACTTTATAACGGTCGCGGGAAAAGAGATCCGCGATTTTGCACTCGACCTCGATCACGTGAAGGTTGTGCCCGCCCGCGGCAAAATCGGCCAACAAGGCAAGCGGATCGAAATTACCGGACGATGCGAACAGGACGATGGCACCTTGATCGAGGAAACCCTCGCATTCGAGGTCTATAACGATTTTCCAAACCTGCTGATCACCACGGCCTCTTATAGAAATCTTGGCAACAAGCCGGTAAAACTCGACAAGGTGGTTGCAAACCGTCACCAGTTAAATGCTTCGCTGGTTGATCCGGGTGTGCCGCCGTACGAACTTTGGTCGTTTCAGGGTTCCAGCGAAAAATGGGGCAAGGACGACGTCGTCGAAATCTCAGATCGGTTCTCCCGCCAGAACCTCATGGGTGCGATTCAACCCGGCGGCGAAGGCGGCGGTATCCCGGTAGTAGCCTTCTGGACAGATAAAGTCGGCGAAGCCATCGGCCACATTGAGACAATTCCGTGGGTACTCTCTCTCCCGGTTCAGGTTGAGAGCGATGGCCGGATTTCCGCTTCGATGACCCTGGAGCCAGATTCTACCTTGCAACCCGGGGAGACGTATTCAACTCCGAGAGGATTCATTGCTGTTTTTTCAGGCGACTTTTATGAACCCCTCCACCTTTATTCCCAGGTGCTTCAACGTGAGGGGTGGACGCTTCCCAAGCCGAACACCAGCGACTATCAGATCAGTTGGTGCGGTTGGGGCTATGAGGCGGATGTGACGCCGAAGCAAATGCTCGGAACTATTCCGAAGCTCAAGGAATTCCATATTCGCTGGGCCACTCTGGACGACCGCTGGTTTGACACGTACGGGGACTGGAACCCGCGTCCGGACACTTTCCCCGGCGACTCGATCCGGAAAATGGTGGACGCGTTCCACCAGCAGGGGATTCTGGTCCAACTCTGGTGGCTGCCTATCGGCGTCGAGGACGGGTCCGGACGATACGAGTCGCACCGGTACAAAGTGGCGCAGATCGTCAAAGAACATCCGGACTGGCTGATCCTCGATAAGGACGGCAAGCCGGCCCGCATGGTCCGTCACCTTGCAGCACTGTGTCCCGCCCTCCCCGAAGTCCAGGAATATTACAAGAAGCTGACGGAAAAATTCATTCGTGATTGGGGATTCGACGGCAGCAAGCTGGACAACATCTACACAGTTCCGGCTTGCTACAACCCGAAACACCATCACAAATCGCCGCAGGATTCGATCCGCGCCATGGCCAATATCTACAAGGGAATTTTCGAGACCACGCGCGCCCTCAAGCCTGACAGCATCACGCAGAGTTGCCCCTGCGGCACGCCACCCAATTTCGCCTGGCTGCCTTACATGGACCAGGCCGTGACGGCTGACCCGGTAGGATCAGTCCAGGTGCGGCGGCGAATCAAAATGTACAAGGCGCTGCTGGGGCCGCAGGCGGCCGTTTACGGGGACCATGTCGAGCTGACGAGCATTGAATTTCAAGGCGAAAACGAAATCGACAAAGGGTCGGATTTTGCCTCAACCGTGGGGACCGGAGGGGTGGTTGGAACAAAATTCGTCTGGCCCGACCCCGGCCCTCACTTCAAAGAGGTTTACCTGACGCCGCAGAAAGAAGCCATCTGGAAGAAGTGGACCTCGATCTATAACGAGAAGATGCTTTCAAGCGGAACCTTTCTGGATCTGTACACGTACGGATACGATGTTCCGGAAGGCTACGCGATCAGAAAAGATGGGAGAATGTACTACGCCTTTTTTGCGCCTGATCCCGCGACCCCGTGGCATGGCAAGGTCGAATTGCGCGGTCTTGAAAAGACCGGCCGATACAAAGTCTTCGATTACGAGAACGATAAAGACCTCGGGATTGTGACCGGCCGGGACCCCACCATCACAACAACATTTACAGCTCATTTGCTGCTCGAAGTCAGCAAGCTATAGCCGACGCGGGCCACGGCATGTTTCATTCTGGATAGTTCGCGTTTCCTGTCCGGACAGGGTATTGCCGGAGGCGGTTTCCTTCGCCTAACCGCCGGACGATCGCTGCCAGAGCACCTTCAGATGGGAAAGCTGCAAGATGCCTGTGAGGCTCAGAATAAGAAGGTAAACCCCGCTTCCCGCGCCGCAGGTGATACAGAGGTAAGCAAAATTGCCAAGACCGGTTTGGGGCGGCGCGATCCGCAGAATCAGCACCCAAATAGCCAGCGCCGCCAGGCCGCTTGAAATGCCCACTTTAAGCGCGAACACGCCGAACGGACGATCAATTACATCGCGCAGCCTGCCAAGGTCACGCGCGTAGGCAAGTCCGCAGGCCAGAACGACGGATGTGAGCATCCCCAGCGGAATTCCTTTCGCCCCCAAATGAAGCACGCCGACGTAAAACAGATCGAAGGCAATATTCAGCGAGTATTGAAACAACGCCAGCCGGAAAAACGGGGCGGCTTCATTGCGGGCGAAGAGATAGAAATTCATAAGGCGAATGGCGGCGTACGGAATGAGGCTGAGGCAGTAATAGAAAAAGACGAGAGCCATCAGCGACGCAGCTTCGCGGGTAAACTGGCCCCTCTCAAAGGCAAGCCGAATGATGTTATGGCTGAGCATCAGACAGAAAACCATGAATGGGGCAACCAGCGCCAGGCTGATTTCAAGCGTGTCCCGCAGAGCGCTTCGCACCTCCTCTGCCGCTTTGAGCGCTACGGCTTTGGAAATACGCGGCAAGGCCGCCGTTCCGGCGCTGCCCGCAAGGACCTCGGCAATTGTGCTCATGATCTTGATGCCGTAGGAAAGGGCGGTCAGCGTGCCGGGCGGCAGGAAAGATGCGATGATCCTTTCCACAATCACAACACACTGCCAGGAGAGTGCTGTGGCCATCTGCGCCAGCCCCGCTCCGTGAAGATTGCGAAAGGCATCTCCCGAGCCGCGAAAGCTGACTGAATAATGAACCGGAAACAAACTCAATAACTGCCCGCCAAGCACCGCTAGCTGCACAAGGTAGCCTGCCAAATAGCCGAAGATGATGCTGTAATAGTGGAAACGGCGGAACCCGAACAAAATGCTGAAAACGACGGCAACGTTGCGGAAGAAATTTGCTGAGGAAGCGATGGCAAAGCGATGGCGGCTGAAGAGAAAAGAACGAATGATCTCTGCCACGCCCGCGGGAATGATGATAATAAAGAGCCACCGTGCCAACTGGGCGGCGACTTGCGCCTGGCCCGGTGCAAACCCCGGCGCAATTGCATGCACGATTCGGTAAGCTGCGAGACTTCCCAGCAAAGCCAACACGCTCAGACCGAGAAAGACGATGTTGGCAACGTAGCTGAAGCCGCGCCACGCATCTTCCTCAGATTGCTGCGCTTCGAGTGAAGAGAAAAAAGGCACCAGCGAGAATTGGCCCGTGGCGGAGATCAGGTTTGTGATGATATACGGGACTGTGAAGGCAACGTAGAACGTGTCCGAGGCCTTCGACAGTCCCAGATTGGCCGCAATGCTGACTTCAACCAGAATTCCGGTCAGACTGCCCAGGAAGGAAAAAACACCCACCACCATCGAACTCCGGAACAATTGACGTTTGGCAGTCATGCACTATCCGGGTTGAAAAGCTCGTTCACTTAAAGGCGCCAGGGCGCAAAACACCACGCCGGATCCCGCAGCCAGCATCATTGCGTAGGTGGCTGCTCCGGCTGCCGAATTTCAATCCGCTCCACAATAAAAGGGACTGAAATAACAAACAGAAAAAGCATCAGAACCGGCGACGTTCCGAAATTGAATTCGAAAAGTCCTTCAATCACAAACGCCAGCCAGCCGGCAATGGCGCCGTCAACCAACCACCGCCCGGGACCCGCGTGCCTGCGGACTTTCCAGGCATTCCACACCAGCGCGCCCATCAGCCAGAGCCATGCCGCCAGACACGGCAGGCCGCGTTCCGCCGCAATCTGAATGAAATTGTTGTGCAAGTGCTCGTGGTAACCGGCAATCGGTGCGTGCCCCTTGGGGAGATAGAGATCATATACTTCAGGAATATTATTCGGCCCCACACCAACCCACGGGTGTGCCTCCACCATGCGCAGCCCGGCATGCCACATCTCAAACCGGATGGCGAGCGCCGGATCGCGCTGAGGATGAAGGGCCAGCCAAACCCGATGATGGACGACCGGGGGCGCAAAAAGATATGCCAAAACCACAATGATCGGAAGGGCCACGATCCATCTGGGCTTCCATCGCCATAGCATGTAGAGAGCCGCAAAGAAGCAGCCCAGCCAGACTCCCCGCGTCAGGTTGAGAATAATAGAAAGGGCCACCACAGCCATCACCACCCACCAGGCGCGCCGAACCCGCAAAGCGAACAGCAGGAAAGCGGCAAGAAAGACGAACACAAGCATCTGCTGGCCGCCGAAGTTCATCCAGTCCCCCATCAGACCGGTGATGCGCGTCGTGATCATGAGGGCATAGATCTGATGGGGATGCTCGGCCCGGACTGTAAGGTATTGCCTGATAAATTGCACTGCTGCGATGACGCCTGCGATGGCCGCTTCCAGAAAGAGCCCTTTCCACAGATAAATCAGGTGCGTGCTGCTCGCAATCAGGTTGACTGCAACCAAAATGATCAGAAACAGGACGAGCTTGCGGACGGCGAGCCATCCTGCACCCGGATTCGTTGCCCAAAATACGGAGATAACTGTAAAGAGGCAGAAGAGCAACAAAGGCAATTTGATGGGCGGAAAAGCAATCGGTGGATGATTGATCAGAAGGTGTATGGCGAAAAGCAGCCCGGCAAGCGCCAGAAACGCCTGAGTGGCAGCGATCGAAACAAGATAGGTCAGAACAGAAAGGCTGAAGAAGATCGACGCCCAGCGGGCTAGGTCCGCTTGGGGAAGCTCCGCTCGAACAGCCCCGGCAAGCTTGCTAATGGTTTTCACTCAAGTTTTGAGACTGTATTCAACTCTGCCGATAATTTCAAGAGGGAAGGCGTCTCAGGGAATGCAACGTCAGCGGATGAGAATCACGCCGAGCCGCTGCAATCACCTGATACAGGGTGGTTTACCGACCGGTTAGAAGGCAGAAAGTAAGTGCTTGTTTTGCCAGCGTTTCTTGACAGGGAACGCCCGCAGGCTATAATTATAAATTTGGATACGTGAGGACGAAGTGTTTATCACGCTCCAGGAACTGGAGCTTCACAGAGTAACAATTTCGGAAACTTTCCTGCCCGGGGCTCTGGATTATCAAGAAGTTAAGTTCCGCCAAGTGGGACCCATGAGAGTAAATGGAGAGGCGGAACTGGCAGGGGACGAAATCCGAATTCGTGGGCACATTTCTGGTGCTTTGGAAGCGGCCTGCGACCGCTGCCTGGAGCCAATGAACATGCCCGTCGAACTGGATTTTGATTTACCCTATCGGCCCGTGGAAGAAATCGCGCAGGAAGAGGAAATCGAAGTCGCAGAAGACGAACTCAAGATTGGGTTCTTTTCGGGTGAAGGCGTGAATCTGGCCGATGTTGTGACGGAGCAGGTCATTCTTTCCGTCCCGATGAAGCTGGTTTGCGCGGCGGAGTGTCAGGGTCTGTGCCCCGTGTGCGGTGCAAACCGAAACATCGAACGTTGTAAATGTTCATCGCTGGACGAAGATTCGCCCTTCGCTTTCTTGAAGAAAATCTGAGCCGGATGTAATGAAGGTCAGGCTCGACACATTGGCGTCGGTCGCCAATTGCGCGGTAGCAGATGTATATGAAAAATCCACCCTCGCTTGATTCAGGAGCAGCGAGGCAGCACGACTCAAAGGAAATTGAAAGATGCCAAATCCGAAACGACGACATTCAAGAGCACGCCGCAACCGGCGCCGTGCCCATGACCACCTGAAACGGCAATCGCTTTCTGAGTGCCCCAACTGCCACGAATCGAAGTTGCCTCATCAGGCTTGTCCCCATTGCGGCATGTACAATGGCCGGGAGGCAATCCTGGTAAAAGAGGCGGCCTGAGGACCCCGAGATCTGTACCTGATCTCACTCGTAGTGATGTCCCTCGGGTAGTTTATTGAGAACATGCGCGCGATAGCTGTTGACGCAATGGGATCGGACGCAGCTCCTCTGCCTGAAATCGAGGGCGCTATTCTGGCAGCGCAAGCGCAGCATGCGGAAGTGATCCTGGTAGGTCCGCAGGACAGGCTCCTCCGCGAGTTGGAGCGCCGCAGCGCAAAGGGCCTCAAAATTGAAATTGTCCATGCGTCCGAAGCCGTCACCATGGAAGATGAAGCGGCAAAAGCTTTTCGCCGCAAGCGGGACTCTTCCATTCGCGTGGCCGCACGGCTGGTGCGCGACGGCAAGGTAGACGGATTGATCAGCGCCGGCAACACCGGCGCCGTAATGACCACAGCAAAAATCCTGCTGGGCACACTTGAGGGAGTAGATCGTCCGGCTCTTGCGCAGGTCTTTCCCTCTTCGGTGCACGGAAAGGCATCGGTCCTTCTCGATGTGGGTGCCAATGTGGACTGCAAGCCCCTGCACCTGGAGCAGTTCGCGGTGATGGGGGAAATCTATTACCGGGTGATCTTTGGGGCGGAAAAACCCCGAGTTGGGCTGCTTTCAAATGGTACCGAAACGCATAAAGGCACGGAAGCCACCCGCGAAGCGCTTGCGCGCCTGAATGAATTGAACCTCAACTTCGCGGGCTATGTTGAGGGCCGCGATCTGTTCAACGGCCGCGTGGACGTGATTGTAGCCGACGGTTTCATCGGCAATGTTGCACTGAAAATCAGTGAAGGAATGGTGGACACGTTTTCGAGCCTGCTGAGGGAGGCCCTTTCAAGCAGCCTGCCCTCGAAGGTGGGCTACCTGCTCTCCCGTCGAGCTTTTGAAAGGATGAAGAAGCGGCTGGATTACTCCGAATACGGGGGCGCTCCGTTGCTTGGGGTCAAGGGCGTTTGCATCATCTGCCACGGCGGATCAAACGCCAACGCGATCAAGAATGCCATTCGCGTTGCGGCGGAGTTTTCCGAGGGCCGGGTCAACGAGAAGATCGAGCGGGAGTTGGCCCTTGCTTCGCTCAGCAAAAATTAGGAGGTCATTTCAGGAGCCACAATGGTTGCTACCGGTATTTTAGGCACGGGCTCAGCGCTGCCTGAAAAAGTGATTACGAACTTCGACCTGGAAAAAATGGTTGATACCTCCGATAAATGGATTACGGAGCGCACCGGAATCAAAGAAAGGCGTCAGGCCGGGCCGCATGAAACGACCTCAACATTGTCCGTCCAAGCCGCGCGAAAAGCGCTGGAAATGGCCGGTATCTCCCCCGAACAGCTTGATCTGATCATTTGCTCAACCATCTCGCCGGATATGCCGCTGCCGGCCACGGCTTCCATCATCCAGCGCGAACTTGGAGCTGGAACGTGCTGCGCATTTGACCTTGCCGCCGCATGCTCAGGCTTTCTTTTTGGAATCACCGTGGTGGACCAGTTCATCAAGACAGGAAAATCAAAATATGCGCTGGTGATCGGCGCCGAACTGCTCTCGCGATATCTTGACTATCAGGACCGCTCAACCTGTGTGATCTTCGGCGATGGCGTTGCGGCGGGCGTTCTGGGGCCGGTGAACTCGTCCTCTGGCATCCTGGCGTCTGAAATCCACACGAACGGGGTTTACGCCGACCATCTCTACATCCCCGCCGGGGGAACTGCGCGGCCAGCCAGTTGTGAGACCGTCCAGTCCCGCGAACATTACATCAAGATGCGGGGGAATGAGTTGTTCAAGGTGGCCGTCCGCAGCCTGGAGGAAGTCTCCCGCCGTGTGATGGAACAGGCAAAAGTTGAACCCAGCCAGATTGACCTGTTTATTCCGCACCAGGCCAACTTGCGCATTACGGAGGCCGTCCGGGAAAGACTTGGAGTGCCCGCTGACAAGGTCTATTCCAACATCAGCCGTGTAGGCAATACTTCATCAGCTTCGATCCCAATTTGCCTTGATGAATGTGTGCGCAGCGGCCGAATTAAGAAGGGTGATCTCATTTTGATGTCGGCTTTTGGAGCGGGCGTCACATGGGGGTCGGTTTTGATGCGCTGGTAGGGCGATGCAGAAGCCTTCCCGTGAGAGAACCGCGGATCCGACCATCCAGCCGTACCAGAAGCAGAGTGGAGATTGGTTTTTGTCAGCGATAGCATTTCTTTTTCCAGGACAAGGCTCGCAAGTGCCTGGAATGGGCCTCGAACTGGCCCGAAATTTCTCCTGCGCCCGCGATGTGTTCGAGGAGGCAGACGCCGCGCTGGGATTCCAGCTTTCAAAACTTTGCTTCGAGGGGCCAGCGGAGGAATTACAGTTAACGGCCAACACCCAGCCGGCGATCCTCACCGTTTCGGTTGCGGCGGCCCGCGTACTTGAAGAAAAGGGCATTCGCCCGGACTTTGTGGCGGGACACAGCCTCGGAGAATATTCAGCCCTGGTCGTTGCGGGATCCATTAGTCTAAAGGACGCCGTGCGGCTGGTGCGCAAGCGCGGCGAGTATATGCAGGAAGCTGTCCCCGTCGGCGAGGGGGCAATGGCGGCGTTGCTGGGCCTGGACGCCGCAGTAGTTGAAGAGGTCTGCCGCGAGGCGGCGGGCGAAAAGGTCGTCTCCCCGGCCAATTTAAATTCGCGCGGGCAAATCGTTATAGCCGGGCATCGAGTGGCGGTTGAAAGGGCTATTGAACTTGCGAAGGGCCGCGGCGCAAAGCGGGCTATTATGTTGAACGTCAGCGCGCCCTTCCATTGCAGCCTGATGAGGCCCGCCGCAGAACGGCTGGCAATCGACCTGGATGCCGTGACAATCTGTGACCCGCGGGTACTGCTTGTGAACAATGCAGATGCAGCCGTGGTGCGTACGGCCGATGCAATCCGAGATGGCTTGAAGCGCCAGGTAACATCCCCGGTACGATGGACGGATTCGATGCTCGTTTTGCGCCGGGAAGGTGCGGACTTATTCATTGAGGTCGGCCCGGGAAAAGTGCTCTCAGGACTCATGCGGCAGATCGATCGCAGCACGCAGGTTTGGAGCGTCGGTGACGTGGCTTCGGCGAATGAAGTGGCTGGTGCCGTGCAACCTATGCTACGCCGCCAATAAGTAGTTTGCGGCGAGCGGTTCGCAACTCAGTTTTACCGGCGACGCAGGACTCACCCGCCATCACGGGCAACAAACCGAAGGGGTTCCTTTTGTTTGGGTCATATCTATGGACTTAAAAGGACGAATTGCAGTCATAACAGGAGCCTCGCAAGGAATTGGGCGAGCGTGTGCGCTCGTTCTTTCAGAAGCCGGGGCTGATGTCGCCCTGGCCAGCCGAAACGTGGAAAAGCTGGAATCGGTGGCAAAAGAAATCGAGGGCACGGGGCGGAAAGCCATAGTTCTGAACGTTGACGTTTCAAACTCTGAATCCGTTAAAGCCGGAATCGGCAAAGTTTTGGAAACCTGGAAGAAGATTGATATTCTGGTGAACAACGCGGGTGTCGTGCGGGACAATCTTCTTTTGCGGATGAAAGCCGAAGATTGGGACGCGGTCTTGCGAACGAACCTGGATGGCGCCTACCATTGTATCAAGGAGGTTCTGCCGGGCATGGTGCGGCAGCGGTATGGTCGCATCATCAACATCACCTCCGTGGTGGCCCAGGCGGGAAATCCGGGGCAAGCCAATTACATTGCGTCGAAGGCAGGGCTGATCGGGCTGACCAAGGCTGTGGCGGCGGAGGTCGCCCGAAGGAATATCACGGTAAATGCCGTCGCACCGGGGTTCATCGCAACCCCTATGACGGAAAGGTTGCCTGAGGACATGCGCGAAAAGCTTTTGGCAATTATTCCGGCAGGCAGAATGGGAACAGACCGTGAGGTCGCATACGGGGTCCGTTTTCTTGCCTCCGATGAGGCGGGATACATCACAGGCCATGTCTTGAACATCAACGGCGGTATGTACATGGCCTGATCCTTGCCAGGACTGAACCGGGCCAAAACTTTCGGTGAAGATGGATGAAAACCATCGCTGTTTGCCTCAATGCGCTGCAACATGGTACGTTCAGGGAATCGGAACTTGACGCTGCCGTAGCGCAAAGTTAGAATAGCCAACCCCATGAAGGGTCAGGAGGATATGTCAATGGCTTCACCTGAAGAAAAGGTTAAGCAGATCATCATTGAGCAGCTTGGAGTTGATGAAGCGGAGGTCACCCCCACGGCGCATTTTGTCGATGACCTTGGTGCCGATTCGCTGGATATCGTGGAGTTGGTGATGGCATTCGAGGAGGCATTCGAGATCGAGATCCCGGATGAAGACGCCGAAAAGATCCAGACCGTCAAAGACGCCGTCGATTACATCCAGGCCCACGCCAAGCCGGCGAAGAACTGACGGCACAGGCCCGCAGGAGGAAAAAACTTGGCGCGAAGAGTCGTCGTAACAGGGGTTGGCCTGGTTAGCGCGCTGGGTGTGGGGACCGAAGAGACGTGGCAGAACCTGCTCGCTGGGAAGAGCGGCGCAGCCCCGATAACTCACTTCGATGCCACAGGCTTCCCCGTCACCTTCGCAGCGGAGGTTAAGGGGTTCGACCCTCTCCGTTTCGTTGAAAAACGGGAAGTCAAAAAAATGGGACTGTTCATTCAGTTCGCCATGGCTGCGGCGGAATTCGCTATGCAGCAGGCAGGGCTGAAAATCACTCCCGAAATCGCGGAGCGGACCGGCGTCTATATTGGCTCTGGCATTGGAGGGTTCGACGTCATTGAGCGCGAACACACGGCGCTGATGCAGGGCGGCCCGCGAAGGATATCTCCTTTCTTCATCCCAGCGTCCATCGTCAACCTTGCCTCGGGATTTGTTTCCATACGCTGGGGTGCTAAAGGACCAAACTCAGCAACCTGCACTGCCTGTTCTTCCAGCGCGCATGCAGTGGGCGATTCGTATAAGCTGATCCAGCGCTGCGACGCTGACGTAATGATCTGCGGAGGCGCGGAAGCGGCCATCACCCCGATGGGTGTGGGCGGGTTCGCCTCCATGCGCGCGCTTTCCACGCGGAACGACGAGCCGGAAAAAGCCAGCCGACCTTTTGACCGCGACCGCGACGGCTTTGTCATCGGCGAAGGGGCGGGCATCCTGATCCTCGAGGAACTGGGATTCGCCATCAAGCGCGGCGCCACAATTTTGGGCGAGGTTGTTGGCTATGGGATGTCCGGCGACGCCTATCACATCACTCAGCCCTCCGAAGACGCCGACGGCGCCGTTCGCGTGATGAGAAACACTCTGAACGACGCGAAAGTGTTGCCAGATGAGGTGGATTATATCAACGCCCACGGGACCTCGACCCCTTACAACGACAAGCTCGAAACCATGGCGATCAAGAAGGTCTTTGGAGATCATGCCGCGAAAATTCCGGTCAGTTCCACCAAATCCATGACCGGCCATCTGCTCGGAGGGGCAGGTGGGCTTGAAGCAGGCATCGTAACCCTCGCTTTGCGAGACCAGATCATTCCTCCGACTATCAACTACGATAACCCGGACCCCGATTGCGATCTTGACTATGTTCCGAACAAAGCGCGACAGACGAGCGTCAATTACGCGCTATCCAACTCGTTTGGTTTTGGGGGCACGAACGCGGCGCTGCTCTTTAAACGCTATTCTGAATAACGGGTCCCAGCGTGCGCACCGATGAGGGCCCTTTCTTAGAGGATACAATCCCAGGTGAAAATCATCGTTTGCCTCAAGCAGGTCCCCTCACGAGACTCCATTCTCCGATTAAATGCAACCTCGACGTGGATCGACGAAACGGGCGTCAGCTTTGAAATCAACGAGCCTGACGTTTACGCGCTCGAGGAAGCTTTGCGGCTGAAGGAAAGCCAGAGCGGCGAAGTCATCGTATGCACGCTTGGCCCGGCCCGAGCCACCCAGGCCATCAAGGAAGCTCTCGCTAAAGGCGCCGACCGCGCTCTGCACCTTGATGATGCAATCTTCCAGAATCTCGATGCACATGGCACCGCCAAAGCGCTGGCAGCAGCCCTTCGCAGGGAAAATCCCGACCTGGTGCTGACCGGCCTTCAATCCGATGATTTCGGATTTGCCCAGACCGGAGTCATCCTCGCGGAATTGCTGGGTCTTCCGCACTCAACGATCATCATGGAAATCCAGGCACAAGGGGACCGTCTGAAGGTAAAGCGGGAACTCGAAGGCGGGTGGTTCCAGTGGGTTAAAATGCCTCTGCCGGCCGTGTTGACAATACAATCAGGCATCAACAAGCCGCGCTACGCCACGCTGAAAGGCATCATGGCTGCGAAAAACAAGCCCATCCACAAACTGACCGCACAGGACCTTGGCCTTGACGCGAGTGCGCTCACGCCTCGGCAGACTATTTCACGCGTTTATGTCCCGAAAAAGGCTGGCCAAACCGAATTTATCGAGGGCGATCCTAAAGAGATTGCCGTACGGCTGGTTGATAAATTGAAAAACGAAGCAAGGGTCCTGTAGCAGGACATAGAACCGGATAGTCCTTCAGGACAGGAGTGGCATCAGACCGTGGCTGACGAAATTCTCGTTTACACCGAACTGCAGGAAGGCCGGCTGGCACGTCCCGCGTGGGAGGCCGTCGTGGCAGCACAGCACCTTGCCCGCGACTTCGGAGCGGTCTGCACGGCCGTTGTCATGGGCGGAAACGTCGGCCCTCAGGCATTAGAACTTGCTCGCGCCGACCTTGGCGATGTCCTTACGGTCGAATCTCCGCAACTTGCTGAATACACAGCGGACGGCTATTGCTTCGCCCTGCGCCGGGTAATCGAAAAAAGGCAACCTGGCTTTGTTGTTTTCAGCCACACATACCAGGTCCGCGACTTTGTCCCTAAGCTCGCGGCTTCCCTTGACCGCGCATTGATCGGCGACTCGCTGGGCTACCGCCTCGAAGATGGGCGCGCGGTTTTTGTCCGGCAGGTTTTCCAAGGCAGATTTTCAGCAGATGTCGAATTTTCTGGCGATCCGCCCTGGTTTGTCTCGTTCCAGGCGGGTGCTTTTCGGGAAGATTCCGTGCAGCGAGGCCAAGCACCGGCAAAGGTCACCCCGCTGGAAATAACAATTTCACCGGAGATTATCCGCACCCGTCCGCAGCCGAAATTCCGGGAGGCACGGCAGGCAGTCGATTTGACTCATGCGGAAGTCATCGTTGCAGTGGGACGCGGGATCAAGAAGCCGGAAAACCTGGAACTGGCAAGAAAGCTTGCGGAGGCGCTTGGCGCGGAACTCGGTGCCTCGCGGCCCATCTGCGACAGCGGTTGGCTGCCCATGGACCGCCAGATTGGCAGCTCAGGGCAAACGGTCGCCCCCCGGCTATACGTGGCTCTCGGAATATCCGGTGCAATCCAGCATCAGGTCGGGATGAAAGCCTCGCGGGTTGTCGTCGCAATCAACAAGGACCGCGAAGCACCGATCTTCGAGATCGCGACATACGGAATCCCAAGCGACCTTTTTGAGATCGTTCCTCCGCTGATTGAGGAGATCAGAAAAGCAAAAGCGGGATGACTTTCGATCAACTTGCGGGGACCCACTCGAAATCCTTCCACCCAGTTTCAATCACCTGACAGGCATTGCAATCGAATTTCTTAAGCGTCTGCCCGCGTCCCTTGATTTGGTCATTATTCACCGAGTAGAACTCGATTTGCAGCTTCAAGTGGCAAACGTTGGCAATCTTCTCGTCATTGCCTTCACCGGTCGTACACGGCATGTAAATATCTGAGGCCCCGGTCCATTTGGATCCCGTCAGCGTACATGCCGTGTGAATATAAGCTCCGTGCTTTGCTGCTTCCGGCGGCAGGTTGACCCACTGTGCATACAAATGGTCCTTGTCCTTCCTGACGTAATATTGTTTCCCAGTGGTTACGGACTGCCAAACGTCCGGGAAATTCCTTGAACAAGCTTCCGCCGTCAGAGCAAGCCCGAACACAAGCATAACGATTTGAAATCTCCGGTTTCGCAGCATTGTTTTCATTCCCGAATATTCTATCGTCTGCTGACGCGCGACACTCTAAATTTAATCTGGGGGAGATGCACGGGCAAAGAAGGATTTGTTCGCACAGGATGGATCAGGTCCGCTGCACAAGGGGCACCCCTGCTAAGCCTTCCAGTATTCCAACAGGCGCCTGTTCTGGATGCACCATGAGCCGCCGGGGAACAATCATTGTCTGCTCCATGGCCATTTGGCCGGAGAGAACAGCATGGCTTACCATGTCCGTAAAAACAATCCAGCTTGACCTCGGGGGAAACTCCCAGCGCTGCTTGACACAAGTCTTTTGAAACTCCTGATTTTCCTTCAAGTAATTGTGGAACCGATGCATGATCGAATCGTAAGGCGAGCGGCGGGCCTGCGGCAAATGAGCCAACCGGCCTAGCCTGGCAAGCCCCCGACCCAACGGTGAGGCGGCGCGGCGGCCTATCCGGAGCAAACCTGCCTCACCTGCGAAACGCGCGGCCAGCGCCTCGAATCCATCGGTCGTAATCCAAACGCGCGGGCGGCTGGGATGGAGGTTGATGAAAAAACGCATGATGCGGTCACCGTACGTTGGGCGCGTCGGGAATGCGTCGAAATGGAGCAGGTCATTGCGAGCGTGGAGTGACAGGTCACGGCCTTCTTCCTCAAACGGGCGCAGACTGGCGTAATCCACCCTCCATCCTGCCGCATAACGGGCCAACAGCCGCGACAGCAGTTCGACCGCCTGGCGTGAGAAGTCTCTCATCACCCGACGCAATCTTTCCTCGTCGCTTCCTCGCGCGGCTCCCGTCAGAATATCCTGCCCTGGCCGGTAAGCAATGTTCTTGCGATAGCCCGCCTCCGTCTGCCGCTGGTTCATCAGGAATTGATAATCATCTTCCGAGAAATCAATCGGGATGTGGTCGATAAAAAGAACGTTACCCGCCTCCAATTTCTCGTAATGTTCGAAGGTTACTTCAGAGCCGGGATCTTGAATTGAAATAATTTCCATATCTTACGTTCCTTTCGAAACCCACTCACGCCTAATCTTCTACACTACCTTACTTCATACAGCAAACTGGTTCGGTGCTCAACATACACGTGCAGTTCTTGCCCCAAATTCCGCTGTTCTTCGCGTTTACAACGTCCCTATGTTACGATGAGAAACTGATCCTCGCACAGGACGATAGGCACTCATCTGTCTCTTTTGCGGGTGAAGTACTGAATTTGACGTATGTTACAGCCGGAAATCAAGCGGCCGCGGGTACTGAGCGGAATGCGGCCCACAGGGAAATTGCACTTGGGCAACTTGGTGGGCGCGCTCCAGAACTGGATCAAGCTCCAGGACCGTTACGATAGTTATCACTTCGTCGCGGACTGGCACATGCTGACAACGGAGTACGCCAACACTTCGGACCTGCAATCAAACATCCAGGAAATGGTCATGGACTGGCTGGCCGTGGGACTTGATCCGCAAAAGGCGACTCTTTTTGTGCAGTCCCGGCTGCCGGAACATGCGGAACTCCATCTTCTGTTTTCGATGGTCACACCGCTTGGCTGGCTGGAGCGAGTGCCGACCTATAAGGAGCAACTCGAAAATCTGCAGGGGCGGGACCTTCACACATACGGTTTTCTGGGGTATCCGGTTCTGCAAGCTGCCGATATTCTGATGTACAAGGCTGGCTATGTTCCCGTTGGCGAAGACCAGGTGCCGCATGTGGAACTGACCCGGGAGATCGCGCGGCGATTCAACCAATTTTATGGAGAGATTTTCCCCGAGCCCCAAACGCTCTTGACACCCAGCCCGCGCCTGCGCGGCACCGACGGCCGGAAAATGTCCAAGAGTTACGGCAACGCCATTTACCTTTCCGATCCACCCGAAGTAGTCGATAAAAAGGTTCGCGGCATGATGACTGATCCGGCTCGCAAGCGGCGCTACGATCCCGGCGACCCGGAAAAATGTCCCGTATTTGATCACCACAAAGTTTTTTCGCCGCCTGACGTGGTTGAGCAGGTTGACCGTGGGTGCAGGACGGCGGAAATGGGTTGTGTGGAATGCAAGCAATTGATGGCGCATTACCTCAATGAGTACCTGGCGCCAATCCAGGAGCGACGCAAAGTTTACGAACGCGAACCGCAAAAGGTCTGGAACATTTTGGCCGAAGGCACGGAAAAGGCACGTTGCGTTGCGCGGGCAACCATGGCTGAAGTAAGGACTGCAACAAAATTGGCGTGAATGATGGATGACAACCGCCAACCCATTCCCGAATCACCCGAGCAACCGGCCAATGAAGCCGCCGCTGAGCCTTCCAAGCGGACCACCCGCGCCGAAATACCCGCGCCTGCTGTCAAACTTGAAACTTACGAGGGCCCCCTGGACCTGCTTCTTGATTTGATCCGCAAGCAGCAAATTAACATCTATGACATTCCTATCGCGAAGATAACGAAGCAATATCTTGACTATCTCCGATTGATGGAAGAATTAAATATCGATGTGGCAGGGGAGTTTATCCTGATGGCGGCAACCCTGATCTACATCAAGTCACGCATGCTGCTGCCGCCGGACCCCACGGCTCCCGAGGAAGAACAGCAAGAGGACCCGCGCGCAGAATTGGTGCAGCGGTTGCTGGAGCACGAACAGTTCAAGAACGCAGCAGAGATGCTGAAATCCAAACGTACAGTGGAAGAAGCAACCTGGTCGAACCCTGGGATCAGCGAATTCACAGAAGCGGAGGACGAGCCAGGCCTTGCTGTCTCAGCGTTTGATCTGATCTCGGCCTTCAGAGAGATACTGGAGCGGGCCAAGAAGCGTCCGCAGGTTCAGATTCGGCGGGAGCAGGTCACTGTCCAGGAGATGCTGGAACACGTAAAGCAGGTGATGCGCGAGAGGTCCGGGCCGGTTACCATTGAAGAGCTTGTTGCCGGATACGTCTGGCGGCAGGCGCTCATCGCGCTGTTGCTCGCCTTGCTGGAGCTGGTGCGGCTGCGCGCCATCCACTTGCGCCAGGAGGATTTGTTTGCGCCGATAACGGTGGTGAAGAGCAAGAGATTTGACGAAATCGTCGATTCCATCAATGCCGCGGACTTGGAAGAGAGTCTGGGCGAAATATAAATCTGGCAAATCATGCTGACGGATGAAACACTCAAAGCTGTGATTGAGGCGATTATCTACGTTGCGCCGGAGCCCGTCTCTCTGGACGCCATCCTCAAGGCGCTGGAGGGCGAAGAGCGCGACAGGGTGAAGGCGCAGATCGAAAACCTGATTCAGGAATATTCGCAGCCTGGCCATGGAATCGAGGTGCGGCAGATTGCCGGCGGATACAGGTTTTCATCCAAGCCCGAACATCATGAAGTGCTCAGAAAATTCGTCAAAAGCCTGAAACCCCCGATTCGGCTTTCCAGGCCTGCGCTCGAAACGTTGGCCGTCATCGCCTATCGACAGCCTGTGACTCTGCCCGAAATTGAAGAAATCCGCGGGGTCGATTGCGGCGGAGTCATTCACACGCTGCTGGAAAAGAAACTGGTGGTCACAGCCGGACGGAAGGACGTAGTCGGTCGACCGATCCTCTATCGGACTTCCAAAGAATTTCTTGTGCACTTCGGCCTGAAAGACATCAACGAATTGCCCAGTCTGAAGGAATTTGAAGAACTCGCACGGCAGGCCCTGGGACCGGAGCTTCCATCAGAACAGGAGCAGCAGTCAACGCTGGCCGAAAGGGGTTCGCCGGTCGCCAGCAGCGAAAAAAGGGCTGAAATACCGGACGATCTTCTGGAAGTACCCGGAATGGCTGATCCAGTGCCGAATCAGGAAACCTTCAAGGCCATTGAATCGACATTCGGCGAATCCCCCGAACCAAGTATCAAAAACCTCGAGGCGGACGAAGAAACCATTCCGCCTGACGAATCCCAGGCATAGCCCCCATCCGAACATGCAAGAGCGGCTGCAAAAAATCATTGCCGCGGCGGGCGTCACGTCACGGCGAAAAGCCGAAGAACTGATCGTCCAAGGGCGAGTCAGCGTCAACGGACACGTGGTTCGGGAGCTTGGATCAAAGGCCGATCCTGATCGAGACAAAATCTATGTTGACGGAAAGCCGCTGCCGCGAAGGCGCGGGCACATCGTCATTCTTCTGAACAAACCGACGGGTGTCGTTTCAACTTTAAGAGATCCTCAGGGCCGCCCTACAGTGGTTTCGCTGCTGTCGGGCGTTAAGCAGCGCGTGTATCCGGTCGGCCGACTTGACTACAATTCCTCCGGACTTCTGCTATTGACGAATGACGGCGGACTTGCCAACTTTCTTACCTCTCGAGCCTCAAAGATCCCGCGCACTTATCACGTCAAACTGGAGGGCAAACTCTCGCCCGAAAATCTGGCGCGACTCGAGCGCGGAATCGTGCTGGATGGCCGCCTGACGGAGCCCTGCAGGATCCGCCTGGTTTCTGAGCGCGAAAAGCCGTGGTATGAAATCACTCTGGTCGAGGGGCGTTACCATCAGGTGCGAAGAATGTTTGAGCGTGCCGGCCAACGGGTTCTCAAGCTCAAGAGGGTTCGGATCGCCTTCCTGACAGATCATGGCCTTGCTCCCGGCCAATTTCGGTATTTGAGCGCCGGAGAAGTTGAGCGCTTGAAGCACCTAAAGCCGGGGGTTCCCTGACCTCCACCATCGTCTATAATGGCTCTTCGCTCATCGGACTGCCTATGGCACACCGATTTTCGATCAACGAACTTCTTCCACCGTGGGTGGCTCGCATTCGGCCTTACCCTCCCGGCAAACCGATCGAAGAGGTCGAACGCGAACTCGGCCATACGGCCGTCAAGCTCGCCTCGAATGAGAATCCCCTCGGTCCTTCCCCCAAGGCCATGGAAGCGGTCCGCGATTCCCTCGATCGCTCCCACTTTTATCCGGATGGCAGCGGCTATTATCTGCGCAGAAAGCTCGCGGAATTCCATCAACTCGACATGTCGCAGGTCATCCTCGGCGCGGGATCAACCGACCTTATCGAACTCGTTGCCAGGACCTTCCTGACATCCGGCGATCAGGGTATCACGTCACAGTCCGCGTTTTATATCTACCGCCTGGCCATCGAAGAAATGGGCGCAGAACTTCTACAAACTCCGCTGCGCGAAAATGCCTTCGACCTCGCGGCCATCGCCCATGCGGTCACGCATCGGACGAAAGTTATCTACATTGCCAACCCGAATAATCCCACCGGGCGGATGGTTACTGCCGATGACATGGACCGTTTTCTCGACGCCTTACCGCCGCGCGTGCTGGTGGTCATTGATGAGGCCTATTACGAATACGTCCGCGAACCCGATTATTCCCATTCTCTCGATTACGTCCGAAGCGGGAGGAACGTTCTGGTGCTGCGCACGTTCTCCAAAGTTTACGGGCTGGCTGGATTGCGGCTTGGCTACGGCCTGGGGAACCCCGAATTGATTCAAGCGCTCAACCGGGTGAGGTCTCCTTTCAACGCTAACAGCCTGGCCCAGGCCGCCGGCATTGCTGCCCTGGACGACCGCGAGCACGTCGCGCGGTCAGTTGAATTGAACGCCCGCGAAATGAAATTTGTGACAGAAGAGCTGACGCTTGCCGGCGTTCGCTACACGCCGTCGGTGGCCAATTTTCTCCTGGTCGATACGGGCCGCGATTGTGAAGAAGATTTTATTCGCTTGATGCACGAAGGGGTGATCGTCCGCCCCATGAAACTTTACGGCTTTCCGACCTCACTGCGGGTAACGGTCGGGAAACATGAGGACAATGAGAAATTTCTCGAGGGCCTGGCGCGCATCGCGAAAGTCCCATCCCGTGGGATAAGGGACTGAAATTGTGGTATAAGAGATGCAATAGGGACAATGAAGCTCCCGCCCATTTGCGGTTTGAGAGTCGGATATGTCAGACCCAATTCAAACTATTCTTGAAGGCAGCAAAACGCTGGCCGTCGTAGGACTATCGTCAAAGCCAACTCGGCCCAGCTATGGAGTCAGTTCTTATCTGAAGTCGCATGGCTACCGCATCATCCCCGTCAATCCCAACGAGGTTTCAGTCCTTGGCGAAAGGGCTTATGCCTCCCTTGAGGATGTACCGGAGTATTTCGACGCTGTGGTGATCTTCCGGCGATCGGAGTTTGTTCCCGAAATCGTGGAAAGCGCTATCCGGAAAGGTGTCAAAGTTGTCTGGATGCAGGAAGGCGTTCATCACGAGGAAGCGGCCCGCCGCGCCCGCGACGCAGGGATCGAGGTCGTGCAGGACCGCTGCATCCTGAAGGAGCATGCCAAGCACTTCGTGTGCGAGGGGATTTAGGACTCGACTCGATTTAGCTTCCTGCCTTCGCAATAAGCCGAAGGAAGAGATGGCAGTTCCGCAGAACTGAGCAAGGTCTGCCGCATGCTTCTCAAGGGTGTCTTCGTCAGGGATCCGACGCCTTGGTTCGCTTCCGCTTCCACTCTTCAATTGCCGCCATTTTTTCTTTCAGTCGTTTCTCGAAACCCTCATCCGTTGGATGGTAATAACGACGTCCTCGGAGGTTTCCCGGCAGGCATTCCATGTCAGTCAACTTCTCTTCAGTATCGTGGGCATACTGATAACCTTTACCGTAGCCGAAGTCGGCCATCATGCTGGTGACAGGGTTCCGCAGGTGCAGGGGAACAGGTTCTGCGACCGTCTTCTGGGCGTCAGCCTTGACTTCGCCGTAACCGACGTAGAGCGCGTTTGACTTTGGTGCGAGTGCAAGATACACGGCCGCCTGTGCCAGAGCCAGGTCGCCCTCCGGCAGGCCGACAAAATGCACCGCCTGCATGGCGGCCACGGCCACTTCCAAAGCCTTGGGATCAGCCAGACCAACATCTTCAGATGCCATCCGAATCAGCCGCCGCGCAATATAGAGCGGATCTTCCCCCGCTTCGAGCATCCGCCCCAGCCAGTAGAGCGCGGCGTCGGCGTCGGAATTGCGAACGGATTTGTGCAGCGCGGAAATCAGGTTGAAGTGTTCTTCGCCGGCTTTGTCATACAGCAGGACCTTACGCTGGATGGCGTCTTCGATAAGTTTCTCGTTGATCACCGCATTCCCCTGCGCGTCGCGGGGGGCCGCGGCCACAGCGGTCTCGAGAGTGTTATAAGCCGTGCGCGCGTCACCGTTCGAAAACACCGCGATCTGGCGCAGCAATTCGTCAGAAATCACAACCTTCTGGCCGCCCAGGCCGCGCTTTTCATCCTGCAAAGCACGCCTAAGAAGCGTCACAATCTCGTCCGTCGAGAGTGCGGAAAGCATGTAAACCTTGGTGCGCGAGAGCAACGCAGCATTCACCTCAAAGGAAGGATTTTCTGTCGTGGCCCCGATCAGGATAATGTCGCCGCGTTCAACGTAAGGGAGGAAAGCGTCCTGTTGCGCCTTGTTGAAGCGATGGATTTCATCGACAAAAAGAATAGTCCGCCGACCGAAATGTCGTGCCTTTTCGGCCTCTGCCATCACTTCCTTGATCTCTTTGATGCCTGAAAGAACTGCGCTGAAGCGGATAAAGTCGCTCCTGGTCTTGCGCGCCACAATCATCGCCAGCGTTGTCTTCCCTGAGCCCGGAGGACCCCACAGAATCATGGACGACAACTCGTCGCGCTCGATTTGCTGTCGAAGCGGTTTACCGGGCCCGAGAATGTGAACCTGCCCCACAAACTCTTCCAGAGTCTCCGGCCGCATCCGGTCTGCCAGCGGCCTTCGGCCCGGTTCGTTTGACACAGCGGGCTGGGCCTCAAACAGGCTCATAAAAGATATTGGAAATTCCGCCGCCGCGCGATCTCGTAAAGGAAAATCCCCGCGGCTATAGCGGCATTCAGTGATTCGGCTTCTGAACGAATGGGAATGCTGACGAGTTCGTCGGCTTGCCGGGATATTTCCGGAGGCAATCCCGCTGCTTCCTGCCCGATGAGGACTGCAACCGGGCCATGAATATCTGCCTGGGATATCGCAATAGAGCTATGCCGGTCTGCTCCCAAAATGCGTATGCCTGATTCCCTCATCATTTTGAAAACGGTTTCGCAGGCCTGATTCGCAAAAACAGGCATCCGGAAGATGGACCCCACACAGGCGCGCACAGCTTTTGGATTGAAGGGGCTTACCGTGCCCGCCAGCGTAACAACCGCAGAAGCTCCCAGCGCGTCGGCGCTCCGGATAATTGTGCCCATGTTGCCAGGATCCTGAAGGCCGCACGCGACCACAAGCAGCGCATTTTCGGATGCAACAAGTTTTTTAAAGTCATGCGCAGGCAACTCAGCCAAGGCTGCAATACCCTGGGGCGTCCGCGTAGAAGCGATCTGATCAAACAGCCTTGCGGGAACTCGCGCCAACTCTGCTTCTGCAGGAAGCTGGTCCAGCAGTGCCCTGTGCTTTTCGACGGCGTCAGCCGCCACGAGCACGCTGTGAACGATTGCGCATGAGCCGGGCTTTAGCGCCTCCTCAAGGAAATGCGACCCCTCTCCGCAAAGCCAGCCGTCGCGTGTAACTCCCTCAATCAGTCCGCGACGAAATACCCTGACCAACGAATTTGTAGCGCTTGTCAGTTCGCGTACTCTTGCGCGTACCGGAGGTCCTTTGGGCATAGTCTTAGGAGCTTTATACGGGTTCCATGCGGGATACACATTCCAGGGCGATTTGTCCCGCGCTCTCCTGATTTGAGTATAAACCAGCCGCTCAGTGAAAACAGGGGCAGTGGCGGCCTTTCCAGCCATTCCTGTGATAGAATCGCCGGTCACTCAGTTTGCTGAATTCCAGCATGCCTGGAGGAACCGATGCGGAAGGCAATCCCCCTGATTCTGATGTTCACGTTTGCGACGACGGGCGTCGCCCAGAACTTCAGCGACTGGCTGGGACAACTCCCAAAACCACACGATTACGTCCTGAAGCGGGTCTCAAGTTACGACCGGACAGGCGGCAACGCCGATTACCGCGAGATCGCCCCCGGGCAGACGTTTACCGTCCTCGATGAACCCGGCCCCGGTGTCATCACCCACATCTGGTTCACCATTGCTGACCCGGAACTCTATCACCTCAAGAAAATCGTCCTGCGCATGTACTGGGACGGCGAAACCAATCCCAGCGTCGAAGCGCCGATTGGGGACTTCTTCGGCCTTGGCCTGGGAGATTATTTTACGTATCAATCGGTCCCCCTGGCCGTGGGAGAATCGAAAGCTCTCAATTGTTTCTTCCCGATGCCGTTCAAGAAGCATGCCCGCATCACGGTTACCAATGAGGGCCGGGACGCTATTCGCGCACTGTATTTCAACATTGATTACCGGGCCTATTCAAAGCCATTATCTGAAGACACGCTCTATTTTCACGCGGAATACAACCAGTGCGCGCCGTGCAAGGCCATCGTCAGCAACGGGAAGAATCTCGACGGAAAGAACAATTATGTGTGGCTCGACGCCAAAGGACGCGGGCAATTCGTTGGCGTGACCATGTCCGTGCTCGAAAACCAGGACGGCTGGTGGGGCGAAGGCGATGACATGTTCTTTGTCGATGGCGAAAAGCTGCCTTCGATCAACGGTACAGGAACCGAAGATTATTTCCTGGGCGCCTGGGACTTCGGCGGCCAGCCGTTCTCCTATGGGCTGTTCGGCGCCCCGGTCGTGGGCCCGGAACGGCAGGGATCGCGCTGGTCTGTATACAGGTTCAATCTGGATTCACCGATCACGTTTACGAAGTCGCTCCTTGCGACCATCGAGCATGGCACAGCCAACAATCGCGCCGACAACTACTATTCTGTGGCGTACTGGTATCAAATCGAGCCTCATGCACCCTTACCTCCTTTACCGCCAGTCGAGGAACGATTGCCGCGAGTCCATCCGCCGAATCCGTGATCCATTTCAGCACGAACAAAAGTACCCGTTCTACAAATCCCCATCGAAGATAGTGATCAGGCATTGACTCGGGTTGGAGCGCCCTGCTTTCGCAGCCGGCACTGGGGCAAGTCTTTCACCTCGGGGTTGACGATGTTCATCGGGAATTCCCCGCGCAGGATCTGCGCCGCCTGCTCAGATACGCTTCGTCGCAATTCGGCGTATGCCTCAAAGCTGCATGAGGCATAGTGGCATGTCACAACGACATTATCGAAATTGAGCAATGGATGAGGGATATGGGGAGGCTCCTGCTCCAGGACGTCCAAGCCGGCCCCGCCAAGACGGCCTTCCGCCAACGCCGCTTCAAGCGCGACTTCATCCACCACCGGCCCTCGCGCCGTGTTAATCAGAATAGCCCCGCGCTTCATGAGCGCAAAGGCCTCCGAGTTCATCAAGTGGCGCGTTTCAGAGGTGAGTGGAACATGAAGAGACACTATATCCGCCTGCCGCAACACATCGGTAAGAGGCAAAAGATCCACGCCGGCACCTTCGGCAATTTTCCGGTCAACATACGGATCTGCGGCAATGACGCGAAGCCCCAGCGCTCTGGCCATGCCAGCCAATCTCTGGGCGATTCTCCCAAATCCCACCAGTCCCAGCGTCTGCCCGCTCAGGCGGCGCATCGGAAGCATGCGCTCCTGGATGCCCACAATCCATTTACCCTGTCGAGTCATTCGGTCCGCCAGCGGGATTTTGCGCGCCACAGACAGCAGGAGGCCGAGCGCATGTTCAGCCACCTCCTGCTGACAAAACTCCGGCACATTGGCGACGACAATTCCGAGATCAGTTGCGGCCTGGAGATCAATTGAATCAACACCGATGCCCAATCGCACAATCCCTTTCAGTTGCGGAAGCTCTTGCAGGAATTCGCGCGTCATTGGCGAAGTGCTTGCAATCAGGACTTCTGCTGATCGCGCAAGGGCGACGCGCTCGGCCAGATTTCTTGCTGAACCAAATTTCACGGCGCCTCCTGCGCCCTGGATTACTCTTTCGTTAAGGCCGCAGACCGGACCTTCTTCTTGCTCGGTAAAAACAACCAGACGCTTGGATTCTGCGTTCACGAACACTCCTTTTAATGAATGGGAGTCCGACGGAGGCGCTAGCCGGGAGCTCGCTTGGTCCCTGCGATCTGCTCTTCAAGATCAGCCATGTTCAGGACGATCACCTTCCGCCGCTCCATCTTGATGATTTTTCGATCGACAAATCGCCGCAGGTTCCGCGAGACCAGGTCGCGAACAGTCCCGATTTCTGCGGCGATCTGTTGATTGGTCTCTTCTAGCGGAAACTCGATGCCGCGACGGGTACGGACGCCGACGGACAGCGCCCTGTCGCGAAGAAACCTTGCCAGCCGATGGCTGACTTCCTTCAGCGAAAGCTCTTCCACGAGCGAAGTCATATACCGGAACCGCCACGCGAGCGAGCGGATTACGGCAAATGCCACCTCAGAATTCTGACGGCACAAGCTGAGAAACTCGCGTTTTGGAAGAAATAGAAGGGTGGAATGCTCAAGCGCCGCGGCCGAGGCCGGCAAGTTGCCCCCATCAAAAACAGGCAACTCGCCCACGGTAGAACCGGCACGCTCAATCACAAGCACCTGCTCTCGGCCGGTCTCCGCCATTTTGAAAACCTTGATGGCGCCCGATTGGACAACATACATACCTTCGCAGGGATCGCCTTCTGCAAAAAGGAGTTCATCCTTTTCCAGGTGGCGGACGATACAATGGGCGGCAAGGCCGTTGAGCTCATCATCACTGAGCACGGCAAAGAATGGGACACGCCGAAGCGCAGCGACTGCATCAAGAGAAGTCATGGCGACTCTCACATCCTAAACTTTCGATGGAAAGGCGGCAAGAACCGGTCCCAATCCTGTATAATGGCGGGTCAGCCTGGAGAGGGAGCATCCCCTCTTTCGGGACCCCGACTTAAGTCGTCGCATTATTCATGCGCGTCAATTAATTTAGATTCACACGAGGTAGGATACAACACCTCGGAGATAATTTCGGAGGAACTTAGAATGGCCTATGTTATCGCTGAGCCTTGCATCGGTACGAAGGACACCGCCTGCGTGGATGTCTGCCCTGTAGATTGCATCCATCCCCGCAAAGATGAACCGAACTTTGCGGATGAAGAAATGCTTTATATTGACCCAGTCGAGTGTATCGATTGCGGGGCCTGCGTCCCAGTTTGTCCCGTTTCAGCTATCTTCCCTCAGGACGACCTGCCGGAAAAATGGAAGGGTTTTATTGAGCGCAACGCCCAGTACTATAAGAAGTAACAAGCTCGAGGCAAAGCAGCATTGTGGGGCGCCACGCCTTGTGGCGCCACTTTGCCATCAATTGCAAATTCCCGAACGGCTCTGAGCAAAGTCTCCAGGCGTTCCGAAGCGGGCTACTCACCTGGTTTCGATAGCGATTCTCTGCGTTTCAAACTATAATTGGCACTGGCTGGAGTGAAGGCCTTTGCTTCCTACTCTGCGCTTGTCCGCGGATGTACCGGATATATAGCATCCTATTCACGCTTGGTCTGGCCCTGATGGCGCCTTACTATCTTTGGCGCCACCGAGGAAGAAAAGAGCTTGCAGGCTGGCGTGAAAGACTGGGAATACTGCCAGCGTCTCTCCGGCAGAATACCTCGGGCGCGATCTGGGTCCACGCGGTTTCGGTCGGAGAGACATTAGCCGTAGCCGGGCTGGTGAGGGAACTTCAGCGTCAATACCCGGACCGGAAAATCTTTCTGAGCAGCGTAACTGCAGCCGGCCGAGAAGCCGCAACCTCGAAGCTGCCCGGGGTCGCCGGCTGGTTCTATCTGCCGTTGGATTGGAAGTGGGCCGTGAGGCGCGTGCTTGAACAGGTGCAGCCATCCACCCTCTTGATCGTTGAAACCGAGTTGTGGCCCAACTTGTTGAAAACCGCGAGAGAATTTGGATGCCACGTCATCCTTGTTAATGCACGGGTCTCGGACAGATCATTCCCCGGTTACAAAATCGTCCGCCCTTTCATACGCCGCGTCCTCGGAAATATCTCACGCATCTGCACGCAGACCGCAACAGACGCCGAACGTTTCCTGGATTTGGGCGCGCATCCTGACCGCGTGATCGTTACGGGCAATCTCAAGTTTGACGGCCGCCCTCCAGAATTTGGAGCTCTTGGGACGCAGATGAAAAAAGTCCTTGCAGAAGCAAACCTTGGCCCTGTGTTTGTGGCCGGAAGCACAATGCGCGGCGAAGAGCCATTCGTCTTGCAGGCCTGGTCGGAAATCCGCTGGAGGCATCCGCGCGCGATCATGGTCCTTGCGCCACGCCATCCTGCCCGATTTGAGGAGGTTGCCAGCTTGTTGCAGGGCTGTCAACTCAACTACGTCCGCCGTACGGATTTCCGGCCGGACGATGAAGAATTCCTGCGCAGGCTGGCCTCATCCGAAATTCTGCTGCTTGACACCATTGGGGAACTTGCCGAAATCTTCAGCCTGGCGGATGTCGTTTTTATCGGTGGAAGCCTTGTCCCAACCGGGGGCCACAATATTGTTGAACCGGCATTCTGGGCGAAGCCGATTGTCTTTGGGCCGCACATGAGCAACTTTCGCGATGTGGCAAAGATGTTCCTGAAGGCAGGCGCCGCCGTTCAGGTGAAAGATGCCAGAGGTCTGGCCGACGAAGCGTTGCGCTTGATCGAGCATCCAGCAGAGGCTCGCCTGATGGGAGAGAGAGCCCAAAACGTCGTGAATGCGCAGGCGGGTGCAACGCAGCGGACCTTGAAACTGATGGAGGAATGGCTCGGTGTGCCGCAGGCGGCCATCTCGCCGGCACCCTGAAATCCCGGATGAACAGGTTACTCATGCCGGTTGCCAGCCTTTATGGATTCGGGGCACGGGTACGCAGGCATGCGTACGACCGTGGCTGGTTCGAATCCAGGAGGCTCTCCAGGCCCGTCATCAGCGTCGGCAACCTGACCCTGGGCGGAAGCGGCAAGACACCGCTTGTGGGTCATATTGCTCGTCTGCTTGTTCGCAACCGATACAAGCCGTCGATCCTGACACGGGGTTACGGCCGGGTCCGTGGGAAAGATATTATCGCACTCGACCCACAGCCGAATCGGGCACCTGACCCGCGCTCAGTCGGCGATGAACCCGCTCTTCTGGCGCGTGCGCTGCCTGAGGTTCCCATCGTTATTTGTTCAGATCGCTACCGCGCCGGCCGCCTGGCTGAAGAGCGTTATGGAGTGGACGTGCACATCCTCGATGACGGTTTTCAGCACCTTTCGTTGGCACGGGAAGTCGACCTCGTTGCGGTGGATCTGACTCGAAATGTGTTCCATGAGGCATTATTCCCCGCGGGTCGAATGCGCGAACCCGCTTCAGCTTTAGCAAGAGCAAACCTGATCGTGCTTACTCGATCGGAAATCGGCGACGCTGCATCGATGGAAAAACAAATCAGACGGATCAATCCAGAAGCCCCGATCTTCCGCTGCGAGACGTCTCTGCTCGCACTGGCTGAATTGGGCGGCAGACGAGAAGTTGACGCTGCCCAATATCACGGGAAACCTGCCTGTGCTTTTTGCGCGATTGGCAACCCTTCTGCCTTTTTCGCGGATCTCCGCCGGTGGGGATTCCATCTGGTTGCAGAACTCGCCTTTCGCGACCATCATGTCTATCACGAATCGGACCTTCTTCGCATCAGCAGGACAGCGTCTGAGACGGGCGCCGCTTTTTTGATAACGACAGAAAAAGATGTCATGAACCTTCCTCCGCAAGTACAAATTGTTCTCCCTGTTCTTGCGTGCGAAATCCAGGCAAAGATTCTGGACGTTGGGCAATTTGAAAAAGTACTGCTGGCGAGGTTGTCGTCAAACCAGTTACCATCAAGAGTTGTTCTTCAAACTTGAGTGCCCGTTGTAGTGATGATACGTTTATGCCGAAAAGCAGGGTCATAGATCCAGAAAAGATCCTGGTTCGTGCAACCAACTGGGTTGGCGATGGCGTGATGTCGCTCCCCGCGCTGGAAGCCCTGCGCTCCCGCTACCCATCCGCCGAAATCGTGCTGCTTGTTAAGCCATGGGTGTCGGAACTGTATGACCATCACCCGGCAGTCGACCGCACGATCGTGTATGATCCCGCAGAAGAGCACCGCGGGCCGCGGGGTTTCACGAGGCTGGTGGACCAGGTCCACTCCGAGAATTTCGATATGGCGGTTCTTTTCCAGAACGCGTTTCATGCGGCGTGGATGGCCTGGCGGGCGCGCATCCCCATTCGCATCGGTTACAGACTTGAAGGTCGCGGCCCGCTGCTGACCGATTCCGTTCCTGTTCCCTCTTCTGCACATTACGGCCACCAGAGCAATTATTATCTGCAATTGTTGTTCCGTGCGGGCCTGATGGACCGCATCGCCCCGGTCGATAGAATCCGTCTTAACATTCAGGAGAGCGAGAGAACTTGGGCAATCAAACAGCTTAAGGCGATCGGACTCGGGGGCCCGCGCTTTCTGGTCGGTCTCACGCCCGGCGCGGCCTTCGGCCCTGCAAAGCGATGGCACCCAGAGCGCTATGCCGATCTCGCCGACCGCTTGATTGGAGCGCTCAACGCGGACGTGCTCATCTTCGGTTCCCGGGCGGAAAGGTCCCTGGCGGAAAATATTGCGCATAGGATGGACCATACACCGACGATTGTAGCGGGCGAGACCACACTACGTCAGTTGATGGCGTTGATGGCGCAGTGCCGCCTGATCGTCACGAACGATTCGGGGCCGATGCATCTGGCGGCTGCCCTGGGATTGCCGGTTGTGGCCATCTTCGGCTCCACGGACGAACGTGCCACGGGGCCGCTAAGTCCGATGGCAAGAATCGTAAAACACTCGGTTGCTTGCAGCCCCTGCGGGTTGCGCGAGTGCCCCATTGACTTCCGTTGCATGAAGGGCGTCACGGTGGATGAGGTCTACCGGACATCCTTAGCCTTGATCAAGGAACTCAGAGTAACGCATGATCGGTCGGCAGCAGGATAATCCAGTGCGAAACAAACTATCAGAAGATCTCGGGACTGCCAACTCACGGCTGCGCCCGGCGATCTTCCTCGACCGCGACGGTACGGTCACGGAGGAGGTCGGTTACATCAATCACATCGACCGGGCACAGATGTATGCATGGGCGCCTGAAGCGGTCCGCATGTTGAAGTCCACGGGATTTCCCGTGATCATCGTAACCAACCAGTCGGGTGTCGGGCGGGGATATTTCACCGAGGAACTCGTTGCCCGGGTCCATCGCAAAATTCAGGAAGAGCTTGCGATGGAGGGCACGAAGCTCGACGCTTTCTACTACTGTCCGCATCATCCGAACGCCGTGATTGAAGCCTACCGGCAAAATTGTGACTGCCGAAAGCCTTCCACAGGGATGGCCGATGAAGCAGCGGAACGGTTTGGCATCGATCTCAAAGCCTCCTACATGGTAGGCGATACTTACAGGGACATGCAGATGGGATTTAATATGGGGGCTCGCACCGTCCTGCTGATGACAGGCTATGGCCGTGGCGAGTACGAACACCACAGGGAGACCTGGGCCCGTATGCCGGACCTGATTGCCGAAAACCTGCTTGACGCTGCTGTGCAAATACTCAAGGAATTGAATATTCCTTCGGACGCCGAAAGGGTACCTGGTCCACAGGTTTCATGAAGCTCACTCGACAAATCCGGTCGCTGTTGCTTTCCACCATCGCGCGGTTTTCACGCCAGCAGGTCCTTGTTCTGGGCGATATGGTGGCCGACGAATTTATTTACGGTGAAATCGCACGCGTGTCGCGTGAGGCGCCGGTTTTGATCCTGAAGGAGCGCGAGAGCCGGATCGTGCCCGGCGGGGGCGCAAACGCCGCCAACAACCTGGCGGACCTGGGCGCTCGCGTTGTGCCCGTGGGTCTGATCGGCGATGACCGGGCCGGAGAGGCACTCCTCAGGTATTTCAGGGAGAAAGGCGTCACAACGCGCGGGCTGCTGCGTGTACCAGGCTATACGACGCCGACGAAGTCGCGCATTCTTGGCGGACTGACGCACTGGCAGCAGCAGCAAATCGTGCGCATCGACCGGGAACCAGCAGAAGACAGCCGCGGCCAATTACGAACGCGGGTAAGCAGGCTCGCGGCTTCATGGCTTAACGGTGCACACGCGCTTCTGGTGGCTGATTATGGTTACGGAACGACGGACGCCTCTGAAGTTGCGCAGATCAGGCGCCGCCTCGGGAAAAATCAGGTCCCGGTTGTTGTAGATTCCCGATACGACCTGGCAAGCTACACGCAGGTTACGGCCGCTACTCCAAACGAACCGGAAGTGGAAGCGGTCTTCGGCAAATCGATCGGCAACGATCTCAACCGACTCATTGAACTCGGCCGCACGATGCTCGAACGACAGTCTTTGAAAGCACTGCTGATCACTCGCGGCCGCGATGGGATGGCCCTTTTTGAGCCAGGCCGGAAACCGCAACTGATCCCGGTTTTCGGGTCAGACCAGGCCGTGGATGTCACCGGCGCCGGCGACACCGTTGTGGCAGCTTTCACACTGGCGCTGGCGGCCGGCGCCAGTTTTCCCATCGCGGCGCTTCTGGCCAATTGTGCGGGAGGCCTTGTCGTGATGAAACGTGGCACAGCCACAGTTACAGCCCGCGAGTTGAGGGAGGCCATCCGGAACGCATGAGCGGCAAGATCGTCTCACGCGCTGATGTCCCTGCTCTTGGCGACCGGCTGCGCAAGGCGGGCCAGCGGATCGTATTTGCCAACGGATGCTTTGATCTGCTGCATGTCGGCCATATCCGCTATCTGGAAGGAGCCCGCGAACACGGAGACGTACTGGTTGTTGGACTCAACAGCGACCGTTCTGTTCGCCAATTAAAAGGCGAAGGACGGCCCCTATTACCTGAAGACGCCCGAGCGGAATTGCTTGCAGCGATGGAGTGCGTTGACTATGTCGTCATCTTTGACGAACCAACAGCCGAGAACGTGCTCCGCGACCTGAAGCCCGAGGTCCACTGCAAAGGGACCGACTACACGGAAGACACTGTGCCGGAACGCGAAGTTGTCAAAAGCTGGGGAGGGCGTGTCGTGATTACTGGCGACGCGAAAGACCATTCAACCCGCGATGTGCTCGCCCGGATCGCGGGCCTCAAGAGCGTGGAGAAATAATGCGCCGATTGGAGCGCCCACCAACTTATTCCAATCGGATTGACGAAGGGCCGATCGAACGGTAAGACCATGTCAGGATCCCGTCAGCGATTCCTTGTTATACGCCTCAGCTCGATCGGAGACATTGTGCACACTTTGCCGGCGGTGGCGGCGCTTGGCCGCGCGCATCCGCAGGCAGAAATCCACTGGGCAATTGAAAACCGGTTTGCGCCGCTGATCGAAAGCAATCCTTTTGTCAGCCGGATGATCAGGCTGGATACTCTGACCTGGAGGAAGAACGCAACTTCCGGCCAAACGATGGCGGAAATCATGAAGGCCATTGAAGCTATACGCGAGTACCCCTATGATGCCGTCATTGATTTCCAGGGGCTGATGAAGTCCGCTATATTTGCCCGATTGAGCCACTCGCAGCAACGCATCGGGCTGGACTCGAAGTGGCTGCGCGAGCCGCTGGCAGCCATGCTCTACACGCACCGCGTTTCTCCCCGTGATTCCGCGCACATCATCGAAATTAACCTCTCTCTGGTCGGGCCGCTTGATGCGCGTTCATCAAAGTGGGAGTTTCCACTGCCCGAAAACCCCGAAGACAAGGAAGCTGTTCAACAGCGATTGCAAAGCCTCGGCATACGAGACTTCATTATCATCAATCCCGGCGGAGGGTGGAAATCCAAGCGATGGCCTCCCGCAAGTTATGCAGAACTGGCCGCCGAACTAGCCGCTCGAACGCCTGTTGATATTCTGGTGACAGGGTCACAAGAAGAAAAAGTTCTGGCGGAGGAAATCATCACTCGAGCGGGAACACCACGGACGAAGTGGTTTCCATCCACGCTCCTTCAGTTCATTGCGCTGGCGCGGCAGGCCAAACTGTTGATTGGCGGAGACACAGGGCCGCTCCATCTGGCGGCTGCAGTCGGCACGCCGATCGTGGCAATCTTCAATTCCAATGACTCCCGCAATACGCCCGAGAGGAACGGGCCTTTCAATCCCGCGGACCTCGTGCTCGCCTCCCCCCGCAAGCCGGACCGTACCGCACATTCGAAGCACACCGAGTATCTCGAGGGAGTAAGCGTTGGTGCGGTTCTTGACGCGGCGCTTCAACGCTTGGAAGCAGCGCATGGAGAGTGATTTTTCAGCCACGGCGGCGCGATGGCGAGTCCCGCTGGGATTCGTGCTTGGCATCGCCTACATGGTTTTCGCAAAGCCAACCGTTCCGCTGCTGATCGCCGGCTCATTGGTAGCGCTCGCCGGCCTTGGACTGCGCGCATATGCCGCCGGCCACCTGGATAAAGATCAGCGCCTGGCCACAGGCGGTCCGTATGCTTATACCCGCAATCCGCTGTATCTGGGAAGCCTGCTCATCGGCTTTGGACTCGTGCTTGCCGGCGCACAATGGGTGCTGGGCGCGGCATTCGCCTTCTTTTTTCTGATTGTGTATTTGCCCGTAATGCGGCGGGAGGAAAGAAACCTGCGCCGGCGATTCGGCCGCGAATATGAAGAATACGCTGCTGCTGTTCCGCTTTTCTTCCCTTCCCGCATGCCATACAGGCGCTCACAGAATGAATTTGAATGGAAACGCTATTGCCGGAATCATGAATATGAGGCGGCGCTCGGCTACCTTGCCGGGGTGGTTTTCCTGATTGCAAAGTTTCTGCTACGTTAAAGACAGGCGCAGGTTGCCTTTCCGCAAGGATGTGCGTCTAACGCGAGTATGAGACTTTCCCGGTCCCTGTTAGCGTCTGGCTTGGTGGTCTGTACACTCCTCTGGATAGACCACGGCGCGGACGCCATTGAAAAAAAGTCGTTACCCTTCATCCCCGGCGAAACGCTTACTTACAATGTCACCTGGTCCGTGTTCCCCGCAGGTAAGGTGACTGCAACTCTCAGTAGATTTAACGGGGACCTCGAGGGCCCTTACGTCATTACTACGACGGCCCGTTCGCAAGGGCTGGCTTCCCTGCTATATAAAGTGCAGGATGAATTTCGTTCAGTTTTTAATCCTGAAACGCTTTGTTCCATTCAAATCTCAAAACAGATCAACGAGGGTGGCCGTCACAGGAGCACAACGATCACATTTGACAGTCATAGAAGAGTAGCTGTTCTCGAAGAGCGTGATCTGGGCGGCGACAACAAGCCGCCGAAATACGTTGAGCACGAGATTCCTCCTTGCGTCCAGGACATTGTCACGGCTTTCTACTACGTACGCAGCCAGCCCTTGCAAGTCGGAGGCACAATTAAGCTCGCAATGAATGACGGATCAAAGACGACAATGGTCGTGGTTCCTGTGACAACGAAAAAGAAGCTCCAGACCCCGGTAGGCGAACACGAGGCCCTGCGGGCCGAGCCCACCGTGTTCGGAAATTTATATGAAAAGAGAAAAGGGAAGCTGATCGTCTGGTTCAGCGACGACGAACATCATTACCCCTTGCGGATTAAGGCGGAGCTCAAGTTCGGCACCATTACAGGTACTCTGGTCTCCATTTCGCCCGCGCCGCCCGGATATTCAACTTCCGCCTCGGCAACTGCTGCAGAGGGAATGCATAACGCCGGGTTGGGCCTCAAATAATGTTATATTTCTCGGACAAAATCCGTTGCAGCCTCGGGCGGTAAAGAAGGTCAAAGGTGTGCCCCTTGTCGGGGAACAGCGTGAGCGCGAATTGGCGGGTTGCTGCGACCAGTTCCGAAGCTTCTTCTACGGGCATGTCCGTCTGTTGCAGCGTACTGATCACCAGGTCCATGACGATTTGCAGCCTTCGGACTTTCCTGGCTTCTTCCTGGATTTCCGCCTCGGTTGCCACAATTACCCTGCCTTATTGACGAGAATTCAAACTTATATTATAGGCCAGAAGAGCCAGATCGATGGGAGCCTTGTCGCCGCCGCTCAAAAAGCCTGGAAGAGGCGAAACAGCGGACGGAAATGGATGAATCGCTGATATCGATTGTAATCGCGCCGTCGCGGGCGGTGGTAAAAACCGGCACATCGGCGGATGCAGCAGTCTGAATGTGCTGCGTGGCACCTGGGTTCCGGCTGTTGCGGGTATCGCTGCTTTCAAGCACAATCCGTGGATTAACCAAAGCAAGAAAATCTTTTTGAGAAACAATTTTAGAAACAGGGCGTGCGGACACCAGAACGGTGCTGGAAAGCTGCCCGCCTGACTTCGCGAGAGCGCGTTCGACTTCCTCATCGATATTACCGCGCAAGAGGATGCTTCCGTCTTTATCCGTAATACGCAATACGGGATACCGATCGCTGAAAGGAAGAAGAGAAATTGGGGGCGATAAGGGTGGCCAGAGGACTTCGATGTTTGTTCCGCCGTAACCTTTGCCATCACCTGCCGCTATTTCTCGAATCCTTATATGGTGCTCGAGGGCGAACCCCAGGAGAGCAACTTCAGCCGGGCTTGACAGTTCCGGGCTTCTCCACAACTCGCCAACCTCAAAGTTGTGCAAGACGGCGTTCACAGCATTAATATTCTCATCGCTCCCTTCCTCAAGCACTACAACATCGATCCGTTTGATGCCGCGTGACCAGAGGTAAGGCGAGATGATTTCTTCGCCTGGGTTCCAACGACCGATGTCTGATCGAAACTGCTCCCGTCCCCCGGCATCTATCAATATCCTGGTCCCATCAGGAAGCACGCTGAATATGGCTTCGCCGCGGCCGCAATCGAGAGCGGTGACTTCAAGAGTTCCTTTGGGAATATTCGGCGCGAACGGATACGTCACTACGAGGATCGTAAACAATATGAACACACCTGTGAAAGTCCAACAAGCTCGGCGGTGGCGCCCCAAGGTCAGGGCAATTGCGACAATCGCGAGAGCAAAGCCTAATGCAACCCAGAAAGGCGGCTCTGGAATTCGGTAAGACATCCATAAGGGCTCGCTTCGAATTCCGGTCAACGCCAGGAGGGCGTTCGTGATCAGATACAATAGCCTGCCCGGCCACACAGCAAGGATTGGCAAAGTCGCGGCCAGAATCACCGTAGGAATGGCCACCGCAATAAGCAAAGTCATCAGAGGAAAGGCAACCGTGTTCAATCCGATCCCCACAATTGTGACTCTATGAAAAGTCTCCGCCATGGGCATTAATAGCCCAACCTGAAGAATTGCGGAAAATAGTACTAAATCCGCAACCCATAAAAGAATCCGGGCAGGGATCGTGATCAGCCCTTCACAAAGGGCAGGTCTCCGGCCCATGAACGGAGACCTTCTCTCCAACCAGCGCACAATCGAGCGAAGATCGAGGCGCAACTGCGCGAGGCGTGGAGCAAGACTCGAATCCCGTTCAACATCTCCCAGCCGCATCAGGGCGCTTCGATACGGCACCGTCGTAAGCTGAAGAATTGGCAAAGCCAGCCCGGCGATCAGCAAAGCCGCCGAAAAGGAAAGTTCAAAACCCGCTTCAAAGAGCCACGCAGGCCGGTGGAAAAGCAATATGAGCGCTGCAAGTCCTACTGCGTTCAGGGCTGACCGGTCGCGATAAAGATAGCGGGCCAGCAAATAAGCAGCGATCATCAGGGTAGCACGCAGGGTCGGCGCCCGCTGCTCTACCAGCAGCGAATAAGCTCCCAGCAGTGTCAGCAGCCATAGGGCCCTCCAGGTTTCGCCCACCCGAAAGAGATAGAGAAAAAACAAAATAACGGAAGCCAGAAGACCTACGTGAAGGCCGGAAATCACCAGGAGATGATACAAACCTGACTGGCGGAAATTCTCAATCGTGTCTGAATCAAGCGATGAACGGTCGCCAAGCAGGACTGCCTTCAAAACCGCCCCAACGCGCCCTTCAGACGACCATGACGGATACAAACGGTCGATCCCATGAAGCAGACGTACCCTGAGGCCTTCGACGGCCATCGAAAAATGTGAGAGTTGTGTTCCCGAGAGTTTTTGGACCGCTGCCGGATTCCTGATGCTGCCTTCCCAGGAAATGTCATTAATCGCTTCCAGCCACCAGCGGAAATCAAAGCTCCCTGGGTTCCGATAAACCCGCGGCCGTTCAAATCGGACCGGCGCTCGGATCAGGTTGCCGTACCGAAGATCCAGAGCGTCCGCGGCCGCCCAGCTTTTCGCATTCGCAGGCGTAAACAGCCGCATCTGAACTTTTCCCTGGATCCTTCGCCACTTGCCACCAGCCTCAATTTTGCGACATTCGAAATCAAACCTTAAACTGCTGTGCCCCCGGACGGGGTTGCTGACGACGATACCTTCAACCTCGATGTCCTTCTCCAGATCGAGACCCCACGCCGCAAGGTTATGTATGTCGCGTGGTGGAAAGCGATATTGAAAGCTTGTCATGAGAGCCATGCCCGCCAAAACAAAACCCGCGAGCGCAAGGCAGCCCGAAAATCGGTTCCAGTCCTTGCGGAGTAAAATGAGGCCCAGCAACAGGCAGCCGGACGCAGCGGCAATGAGGAGCGGAAGCGCAACAAAGCCGGACGCAAGCAGCCGCCCCATAAGAATTCCCAGGGCAAGGCAGGCTGCCAAGACCAGCAAAGGACTTTTCATCAGACGGAAAGGTCCGGCCGGACAAGCCGCGCCAGACATTCGATGTGGTAGGTGTGTGGGAAGCAGTCGAACATCTCTACATCTTCCAGACGATAACCCCCGGCCAGCAGGCAGGCCAGATCGCGCGCCCAGGTCGGCGGATGACACGCAACATAATGAACATGTCGAGGCCGCAAATCAAGCAGATGTTTTAGAGTGGGCACGCCCACCCCGCAACGAGGCGGGTCGAGAACCACAAGGTCAGGATCTTTCTGCGCAAAGCGCCGAAGGAAATCGGAGGTCGTCTGATGAATGGGGCGAACGTTCCTTAACCCGTGAACTTCTGCATTGGCCTGAAGATCGCTCACCGCCGCAGGATGCGACTCCACACCGATTACCTGCCCGAAACGCTGAGCAAGCGGAAGGGTGAACAATCCCACGCCGGCGTAAAAGTCAAGCGCCAGACGGCCGGGCCTGGCATCCGTCACGGATTTTACAAGCTCCGGAAGAAGATAACGGGAAGACTGAAAAAACGCCCCGGCGCTGAGCCGATATTTGAACTCTCCCACCTGGTAAGTAAATCCAGCCTCCCCGAACACTCGTACGCCACGACCTTCCTGAAACACGACCGAAGCGGTACCCTCGATTTGCCGTAAGAGTTCGTCTGCCAGCGTCTCTGAATCGCCCGTTTCGAGATTTCCATATAGTGTGATCCGCACGCGGTCGTCCTGATCATTCGCCAGTAATTCAACTTCAGTACAACCACGCAGTCTCTCAAGCCACTGCGGCTGACGAAGCTGCCCAAGGACACCGTTCAGCCGCGGAGAAAGAATCAGGCATTCTTCAATGGGGACAAGCTGATGAGATTCCGCCGCAAAGAAACCCAGCGCGACCTCCCCGGATTCAACCGTCATCATCTTCAGTTGCGCCTGATTGCGATAATTCCATGGATTCGCCTGGTGGATTCGAATTTCGCGGTCCCAGGTAATTTTGCCGATCCGTTGCAGAGTTTCGCGAACGATCTCCGCCTTCCAGCGCAGTTGCCGCTCGACACCAAGATGCTGATAATGACACCCGCCGCATTGTCCGAAATAACGGCATGGCGGAGTGATGCGCTCCGGCGCTGCTTCGAGAATCCGCAACGGTCGCGCGTGAACCACGCCCTTTGCAATACGCACAGTCTCGACTTCAACGCGCTCTCCGGGCAGTACGCGCGGAACCAAAACCGTGCGGCCCTGCGCGTACCCGAGTGATTCGCCGCCGTAAACGAGTTTTTGCGGTGTAAATTCAAACCGCACGGGCCACCGTTAAGTTGCCTTCAGGGACATAAAGCGCTTCTCAAGACAGGATGTTCATCCGCCTGGCCACATATAAAACAGGCTCAGCCGTGGAATATTGAAGTGCTCAAAGAGACCCTTCTTGATGAACTGCCGCTCCAGCGATTCGATCTCGGTGCTTGCAAGATTTCTGCGGTATGGAGCCATTGCTCGGTCGATCTCCGAGCGAAATCCCGCCAGCAACTCAACGGACGCAGCCCGCGTCAAAGACGCTGTGAGCTTATCTTCTAACGCCGTCAGCCGCTGCTCAAGCCCTTCGGGATTGGCGCTCCAGTCCGTGTTCTCGGCGACGATAGCTGCCAGCGATTCCGCGACTTCGCTCAAGTCCTGAGCAAGCACGCCCTGCCCGCTGGCTTCCTGAGACCTGGAGGCGGTTCTCAGGGCATCCACGTTCCGCTTGAGATAAACGGCGAAGTCGTCCTTTTCTAAGGGCGGCTCCGGCTTGTCCCGCTGCACGCTGCCGGCCTCACCCCCGGCGATTTGTTGGGCGGCGCGAAGAACTTCCTGCGAGCAATACGCGAGGCTGTTCACCTTTTGGAACCGTTTCGGCCTTCTGTGGTATTTCTCAAAAGTCCGCTCGATGCCAGTAAGGACAGCTTCAAGTGGAATCCCGGCGTCTTTCCAAGATTCGATGAGCGCCCAGTCCAGAGTTGAGAGCAGCGTCGGCGAACCCCGCGCCCGCTGGAAGCATTCTTCAATTTCAGTGAAGTAGTTGAAGTAGTTTTCCAAAACTATTTGCGATGGGCCGATGAAAGATTCCGCTCGTAGATAATCCGCAGCCCTTCGAGCGTAAGGAAAGCATCCACGGGCGGCTTCTGCTTCAGCGCCGATGCGAGAAGTCCTGCCTGGCCGCCGGTGGCGACCACGCGGGTTTTAGGCCCCAGCACGGCGCACATACGGTCGAGGACACCGTCGACCAGACCCACAGAGCCATAAAAAAGCCCTGCCTGCATGCTCGCCACGGTATTCGTTCCGATGATCTTTTCCGGCTCGCGGATTTCAACTCTGTGCAGCCGGGCCGCGCGCGCAAACAGTGCTTCGGCCGAAATGCCGATTCCCGGCGCAATCACGCCTCCCAAGTACTCGCCATTTTCGGACACCGCATCAAACGTGATGGCGGTTCCGAAATCCACGACGATGCACGGGCCGCCGTATTTTTCAAATGCTGCCACGCTGTCGGCAATCCGGTCCGCACCCACTTCCAGCGGATTGTCATAGTGAATGGCCATTCCGGTCCGTGTGCCGGGCCCAAGAAAATGCGGCTTAAGATGAAAGTAACGTTCGGCCATTTCCTGAATCACGGGATTGAGTGTGGGTACCACGCTTGAAATCATCATGGCGTCAATCTGGCTGGGCTGGATTCCCTCCAGCGTGAAGAGGTTCCGGCTGAGGATGCCGTATTCGTCCGCCGTCTGCTCCCGATTGGTGGACAGGCGCCACTGCGCGAGCAGTTTGCGGCCTTTGAAAACTCCCAGACTCGTATTCGTGTTGCCCACATCAATAACTAGAAGCATGTTCGCCTGCGCTCTGAACACCGGCCGAGAGAGTGTGCCAGCCGGGATTTATCTCAGCTCAGTGATTTCCCCCGCCACCAACAATTCTTGCCTGCCATCGTCACGAATAATCTTCAAGGCCCCGCTTGGATCCAATCCTGCGGTGACGCCCGAATACTGAAGCCCGCCGGATTTTACCGTGATCCGCTTACCTTCGGCATAGGTCGATGCGCCTGACCATTCCCGCACGATCGCGGAATTGCCTTCTTCGAGAAGCATATGATAGTAACGTTCCACATTGCGAAGCAACTCGACAAGGATTTGCAGCCGGGAATACTTCCGCCCACCCTCAATAGCCAGAGACGTCGCAATGTCGCGGAGTTCATCCGGCATCGAGCTGTGGTTGACATTGATGCCAATGCCCAGCACGATCAGGTGAATGCGATCCATTTCCGCTTTCATTTCGGTCAGAATGCCGCAGACTTTCTTGCCGTTCACAAGCAGGTCGTTGGGCCAGCGGATGTCCGCCCTCAACCCCGTGACCGCCTCAACCGCGTGATGTGCTGCGACGCCGGCCAGAAGCGTCAAAATGGGCGTAACCGCCGGCGACAATCGCGGCCGCAGAACAATCGAACAATAGATTCCGCTCGATTTTTCGGAATACCAAGTCCTCCCAAGCCGCCCGCGGCCTGCCGTCTGCTCCTCTGCGATGACCACCGTGCCGTGCGGTCCGCTTTGCGCGTCCAGCTGCAACGCCACGGTGTTGGTCGATTCTGTGCGGAACAGATGAATGATCTTGTGCCCGATTTCACCGTGCGGCAACTCAGAGCGGATCAGGCTGGGGGCCAGGATGTCTGGAAGGCGCTCAAGCTGGTAGCCGTATCTTGGATGCCCCTTGATGGCGACGCCAAGCGCCCGCAGCTTTTCAATCCACTCCCATACAGTGGTCCGTGAAACTCCAATCTCTTCGGCTATTTTAGGCCCGGGAACAACTACCGTGGCGTTCCTGACCAGCAGATGGACCAGGCGGTCGATCTTGTGATCCGTGACTCCAGCGATCATGCGTCCCTGCTCTTCTGCGAATCTGAGCCTTTGCGGGCGTTGCTGGAAATAAGGCTCTCACGCAAGAAACGCAAAGGCGTCACATCTCTACAAAGGCTCGATAAGAAAATGGATGTCAACGGCAGAAGCGGAGTGGGTCAAAGCACCCACGGAAATCCTGTCCACCCCTGTTCTGGCGTATTCACGGATATTCTCCAGGCTGATTCCGCCCGAAACCTCAAGCTCTATTCGTCTTTCACCCAAATGGACGCACTCCGCTACCTGGCGTGGTGTCATGTTATCGAGCAGGGCGACGTCCGCTCCGGCCGCGATCGCTTCTTGAAGTTCCTCGAGGCTTCGGACCTCCACCTCAATCGGCATGTCCTGGGGCCGCTCCTTCCTCGCGCGCTCAACCGCGGTGCGAATGCTGCCGACAATTGAAATGTGATTGTTCTTGATCAGGATGCCGTCGTCCAGACCCATCCGGTGATTTGATCCGCCGCCCATGCGGACAGCGTATTTTTCAAGAATCCGCAAGCCGGGCGTGGTTTTGCGCGTGTCGAGCAACCTCGTTTTCAACCCGTCAAGCCGGTCTTTGAACTTCCGTGTAAGAGTCGCAATGCCGCTCATTCGTTGGAGGAAATTCAAAGCGACGCGCTCACCGGAAAGAAGCGTGGCGGCCTTTCCCTCAATGATGGCAAGCGATTGGCCGGCGGCAACATTCGCTCCGTCCGCTTCCAGACTCTCCCATTTGCAGTCCGGCTCCAGCGCGCGAAAGACCTCCGCCGCAACCGGGAGCCCTGCCACTATAAGGGGCTGCTTTGCGTAGATCGTTCCCCGCGCCCTGCTGGCTTCAGGAACTGTCAGACGCGTCGTCAAATCGCCGTCGCCAAGGTCCTCGACCAGAGCGCGAGTAACAATTTTGCGCACCATTTGGACCGGAAGACCTGCAACGATCTCGTCCAGCGAAAGCGCGTCGACTTTGTTCTCGATTCCCATGCCCTCACCCCAGCCTCTCAAGCGACTCAACCACCTTTTGGAACTGAACTTCAAGCTCGGTGCGGCGTTCCTCAGCAGCACGGACAACGTCCTGCGGTGCACGGGCCAGGAAATTCCTGTTCTCCAATTGCTTTCTCACCCGTTCTAAAGCTTCTTCCAACCTGGCGCGCTCTTTGGCAAGGCGCAAACGCTCGGCCTCGAGATCAACCTGCTTTTCATGAACCAATTGGAGGTCGAACACCGAGGTCACATAGGCCCCGGTCCCTATGCGCCCCGAAACCGTCTCAAGCGATTCAAGCCCCGCAAGCAGCAGGACGGTCTCTTTATGAATACTGACCAGTTGCAAGAGCGCCGCATCCTCGCTCGCAACTCGTGCGCCAACTTTTTCCTTTTGTAATCCTGCTTCTGCTTTTGCGTTGCGCGCGGCCACTACCAGACTTTGGATGCTCGCAAAGTCCTTTTCCGCTTCAGGATCTGTCGCCTGCAATCCTGCCAGCGCAAAGGGCCTTAATGATATCGAAATCTCCTGTACGCGGTTTGGCAGCCGGTGCCAGAGCTCTTCCGTAATGAATGGCATGAAGGGGTGCAGAAGATGCAACGATGCTTCAAAAACCCTCAGCAGGTTTGCCCAGGCGTTGCACGAATCTTCCGGGCCCAGCGGCCTCGCGATTTCAGGCTTGACCCACTCGAGGTACCAGTCGCAGAATTCATGCCAGAAGAAGTGATAAATCTTGTAGGCCGCTTCGTGGAATCGGTAATCCGCAAGAGCTCTCTCAATTTCTCCAGTAATTGTCGCCAGGCGGGAAAAAACCCAGCGGTTCGCCAGCTCAAGAGTCTGGCCCGTCGGCAAGGATCCGAACCCGCTCTCTGAATCAACGCCAACAAGCGAAGCCACACGGCTGCGCGCATCTTCATCAAGCTTATGAAGGTTCATCAGGATAAAACGCCCCGCGTTCCAGATTTTATTGGCAAAGGCGCGGTACGATTCAATCTTTTCATTGCTGAAGGCGATGTCCGTGCCCGGAGCGGCGCTTATGGCCAGCGCGAAGCGCACGGCGTCCGTGCCGTACTTCTCCGTCACCTCGAGCGGATCGATCACGTTGCCTTTGGTCTTTGACATCTTCTGGCGTTCGGCGTCTCGCACCAGCGCATGGATGTAAAGCTCCCGGAAAGGAACTTCATTCATGAATTTCAGGCCCATCATGATCATGCGCGCACCCCAGAAAAACAGGATGTCAAAACCCATGATCATCAGGTCCGTTGGATAGTACCGACGCAGGTCATCCGTATCGGCCGGCCATCCCAGCGTCGCAAAAGGCCACAGCGCCGAACTGAACCATGTATCGAGAACATCCGTTTCAGGCCGCAGATCGTCGGCAGCGCACTTCGAACAGGAACCGGGAGGTCCTTCCGAAATGATCACCTCGCCACATTGCCCGCAGGTCCATACAGGAATCCGATGGCCCCACCAAAGTTGGCGCGAAATGCACCAGTCGTGAATGCTGTACATCCAATCGAGATAGATCTTGCGGTAGTTTTCGGGAACGATGCGGATGTGTCCCTCCTCAACCGCGCGGATTGCGGGCTCTGCCAGCGGCTGCATCCTCATAAACCATTGTTCGGACAAAATCGGTTCGACCACGGTCTTGCAGCGGCTGCAAACACCGATGCTGAGAGCGTATTCTTCCTCTTTTTCCAAAAGGCCTCCGGCGCGAAGGTCGTCGAGGACCTGTTCGCGAGCTTTGTAACGGTCCATGCCTTTGTAAGGGCCGCCATTCTCCGTGACGCGCGCCTCTTCATCCAGAACCCTCAGTTTCGTCAGGTTGTGGCGCTGAGCTATGCCGTAGTCATTCGGATCGTGCGCGGGGGTTACTTTCACAGCGCCGGTGCCAAAGTTCGGATCGACAAATTCATCGGCGATGACCGGGATCACGCGTTTGAGCAACGGGAGCACAAGCCGGCGGCCAACGGCCCCGCGATATCGCTCATCCGAGGGATTTACGGCGACGGCTGTATCGCCGAGCATCGTTTCGGGACGCGTTGTGGCAACGGTGATATAACCGCCGTCCTCAAATGGATAACGAATGTACCAGAGTTTGCCGGCGCGCTCTTCATGGCCAACTTCCAGATCGCTCACCGCGGTGCGGCAACGGGGACACCAATTGACGATGTAGGTACCGCGGTAAATCAGGCCTTCTTTGTAAAGCCGCGCAAAAACTTCGAACACCGCGCGGGAGTATTCGGGGTCCATCGTGAAGCGCTCGCGCGTCCAGTCAACGGAAGCGCCAAGGCGCTCCATCTGCTGACGAATCCTGCCGCCGCTCTGCTCCTTCCACTGCCAGCAGCGTTCGAGGAATTTTTCCCGCCCCATTTCGAGCCGCCGGCGTTGGCCCTCTCGTCTCCACGCAGCCAGTGCAGCAGAACGGCCTTCAAGTTCGGGAAGCGCCTCGCGCCCGATCTCCTGCTCCACAATCATCTGCGTAGCGATTGAGGCGTGGTCGGTTCCCGGAAGCCACAGCACGTCTTCGCCGCGCATACGGTGCCATCGCATCAGAATGTCTATCTCTGTATGTTCGAGCATGTGCCCGATGTGGAGAGAACCAGTGACGTTCGGTGGTGGAATTACGAGGCTGAAACGCGGCCGGGTTGGGTCGCCGGACGGCCGGTAGAGTTTCTGCTCAACCCACACCCGCGCCCAGTAGGGTTCAATGGATTCGGGCGAATATACTTTGGGAATTTCTGTTTGAACGCTCACTCACAACCTCAATACGTGCAGTTTGCAGCAGAGACGCGATAAGAGGTCCGGCGCCCACAGCGCCCCGCACACAAGCCGCTCGGCCAAGCTTCAGGTTAATTTACTATATCGTTGAGCAATTAAGGGGTCAACGCGCCACAGTTGGAATTCCTCTCTCGGAGTTCGAACCCGGCAGGTCAAGGAAAGATGATTATTCCAAGCGCAGCCTGTTGCTAAAAGGGCATGAAGACTTTCTTGAACATGTGAAGTGGTCCGGATTTCTTCTTCGGCGCAGCCGCGGTCTTTGTTTCTTGGCTGGAATTTCCATCGGCCTTCCCTTTAGAGCCATTGGTGGTCTTGTTATCCGCCGAACTGACGGACGATCCGGCGGGGTCAACAGCCTTGCCACTCTTCAGTTCAGAATCAGCCACGGGCTTTACCGCAATTGAATTCTCCGAAATTTCGCGGGATTGAGGGTTCTTCGCCATCATTATGGGGTTATTCGACTCGTTGCTGAGAATAACGGGGCCGTGCCGGGTCGTGCTGAAGTTCGGCCCGCTCGAAAAAGTTCCCATGATTCTTTGCATCAGACTCAGCCGTGTTTCGTGCAAAGCGTCAGCCTGGGCCCGCGCCAGCGTAGCTCTGGTCGGCTCTGGAATCGGCTGATGCAACGCAGCAAGCTCCTGCTTGGCTTTGGGAGCGAGAGGGCTCAGTGGATAATCAGTCAGAATCCTGGCGTAATAGGGCGCGGCCATATTCTGCTTTTTCAGCCGGTCATAGGTCTGCGCCAGATACCAGCACGCCCTGTCGGCCTTGCTGAATGACGGGTACTTATTAACGATCTCGAGGAAGCGCGACTCCGCCGCCGGGTTCGCATGCTTATCAAAATAGAAGCGGGCAACCTCATACTCTCCCTGGGCCAAAACCTCCTGGACTTCCCGCAGGCGGGCCTTCGCACGCGGCATCAACGGGCTGTCAGGATATTTGAGCAGGAACTCTTTAAACTCTGCTTCGGCAAGTCGCGTCTGTGTAAGGTCACGGTCCGCCTTGCCCATCAGGCGGAAGTGCGACATCGCAACGCGATACTGGGCCATCGGCGCTTCTGGAGCAGTTGGGAAGAAGGTTATGAAATCTTTGTATTCCGCTTCGGCTTCCGTAAGGCCGGCTGTTCCTCCCTGCTCGTAATAGGAGTCTGCGATGGCCAGCTTGGCCTTGGCCAGATATTCGCTGTCGGGGTAAGTATTGAGGAGCGTCTGAAGGGTCAACCGCCCGATGTCGTAGCGACCGTGGGCAATCGCATCGATCGATTTCTGATAGAGAACCTTGTCCGGCTGCTGGCCGGCAGGAAGCAAATCATCAGCAGCCCTCCTGTGATGGAAAAACAGGCACCCGGGGAACATCGTTAGTGCGATTGTAAGGAGACACAACCCAATGCCGCGATGACGCCACGCCAGGATCTCCGGGGGACCCTCACCGCCGACTGATCTCCGCTCCCTGCCTTCTGAACCCTTTTGGCGCGTAAGTGCTGTCACGATCTCCCTGTAAAAGTCCGTCACTTTTCTTCGTCTGTCCTGCGCATCCATACGTCGGAAGGGAAACCTGCTGTAAGCGCAGCTTAATGGACCCGCAGCTTTAATTCCTGTCCTGTAATCGAGGAGTCGCCGCTCTGCGCACGCGCGAAGGCACGCAAGGCTTCTCCCCGCTCATTTCTTTCAAAGATGGCAGAACCAACCACGAGGATGTCTGCTCCCCCAGAAAGCAGTCCCTCGGCCTCGCCAGCGCCAAAGTCTCCTTCGGCCGCAATGGACAAGTTCAACCCGCGATTATTCCGCTCACTCGCGAGGCCCGCAACTCTCCGCAGGCATCGCTCCATGTGCGATGCCCCCCCCGCCTGCACGAGGACGAAATCCACATCGTCCAGCAGTTCGCGACAGGCTTCCAGTGGCGTAGCGGGATCCATGGCCAGACCCGCTTGCGTTCCCAACCGTCGGGTTATGCTGAGTGCGAGAAGGGCGTTCCGGGTCGCCTCAATGTGGAACGCCAGGGAGTCTGCACCAGCATTCACAAAGCTTTCAATGAAGCGTTCGGGGCGCTCAATCATGAGATGGACGTCCAGCTTCAATCGTGTTGCCTTGCGGATGCTCTCGACCACCGGCTGACCTACGGAGATTTCTGGCCTAAAATGGCCATCCATTACGTCGATGTGAATGGCCGAGACTCCCAGCGCTTGAACCTCCTCCAGGGACTCCCCGAGCCGGGCAAAATCCCACCCCAGTATCGAAGGTACAATTGAGGCCATAACCCACAGAGCGGGAGGGCCAATAAAGCCTCCACAACCCAGCTTTCAGGCTAGCACACTTCTGCACAGCATGAAAGGGCCACCGGCTATTTGACCGGGACCAATAGCTGGCGCGGCCAATCTCAACGGAGACCGCAAGCAGAAAATCATCCAGCCCGGAAACTAGTAATGGGGGTCTGCAAGATGGAAAGCTTGGGCCTGACAGCCATCGGGGACCGGTGTTTTCGCTAAAACCTGTAAATGCTTGAACGGCAACCGCATACGCAGCCCCCGGACAAACCAGAAAAAAGCAAAGACCACACCCCCGGAACGTTTGCAAATCAGAACAGGAAGGCCTGTTTTTTTACCGATTTGCCACGGTCCCGTTCGTCCCCCGCTGTTTGTTCAGTGGAGACAGGGCGTGGTCCCTACGGGAGACCGTCCTACGCACCAGATATTTCGAGTTGGCTTTCAAGCCCCCTGAGCCGGTCCGAAGCTTTTGCGTAATCCAGGAACGCAGTGACCGAACTTTTAATTTCCTCGGCGTGGTCCGTCACTGCTCTGATCCGGTCAACATAAGCCGACATCCAGAGCCTCTCCTGCTGTTCATTCAGGAACGCGATGGCCGCCTCAGTGTGTGCTGCCAACTCCTGTGCATTTGGGACAACCCGGTCCACGGCCTTCTGCTGCCAGGGCGCGAGCATCCCGCGGACCTCCTGAAGCCGTTCCAGCTTTTCGCCCATCGCATTGATGTGGTCACGAATCTGATTAAGCTGAAAAGCGTGGCTCCTCCAGTGAAGCTGGTTTCGACTTGCATACATCGCCAGTTCATGAGCGTCGTCAGCCAATTGAGCTGAAAGGGACCGAACCTCTTTCAAAAGTTCGGAGGCCTCTTCCGTGTAGGCCCAGTTGGAAGTCGCCGTATCGCCCCAGCGAACTTCCGCTTTCAGCGTGGAAACGAAGAGCGGAGCGATGAGAAGCCATGCTCCGATGGTTCCGCAAACGGTCTTTCTAAGTGTCAGCCGCATACGTCTTTCCTCCATGTTGAAATTCCCCCATGGGGCGCAGCGCGCTGCCTGCTATTATTCTCCCAAACAGCCTTTTGTTAGAAAAGTAGAAAGTTTCGAAATCATCGATAGATTTTCCCTAATCTTCTATAATAGTTATATGGAGTGGATCAATTACCACCATCTGCTTTACTTCTGGACGGTTGCACGAACTGGAAGCATTGCCAAAGCCTCGCAGGAACTTCTGCTTTCCCCTCCAACGATCAGCTCGCAGATTTCGCGCCTGGAGGACGAGATTGGGGAAAAGCTTTTCGTTCGATCCGGCCGCCGCCTGGTGCTGACCGAGGCCGGCGATATTGCCTTCCGGTACGCTGAAGAAATCTTTTCGCTCGGACGCGAACTGATAGACAGCCTGCGCGGCCGGCCCGCGGGGCATCCCCTGCGCCTGCGCGTAGGTGTGGCGGACCCGTTGCCGAAATGGATCGCTTATGTTCTTATCAGCCCTGCCTTACAGATTCCCGGCCCTGTGCGGCTCGTGTGTCACGAACAGCGTGCGGACCGGCTCATGGCGGAGCTTGCGTTGAACGAACTGGACGTCGTCCTTTCCGATGCGCCCGTCGGTCCCCAGGTGAAAGTGCGCGCGTTCAACCATCTTCTCGGCGAGTGCGACGTCGCTTTCTACGCAAAGCGCAAGACCGCACTAAAGCTGCGGCGGCGCTTCCCGCACAGCCTCGACGGCTTTCCGTTTCTCCTTCCTACAGAAGGCAGTTCCATGCGATTGAGCCTCGATCAGTGGTTCAGCCAGCAGCAGGTCCGCCCGCTGATCGTCGGTGAGTTCGATGACTTCTCGCTGCTCCGCACTTTTGCGGAGGCCGGGCACGGGGGTTTTGCTGCGCCCTCAGTCCTGGATTCCGAAATGCGCCATCGCGGTTTCGGGTCGATTGGGCGCACCAGCAGCATCCGCTGGAGGTTCTATGCCATTTCGGTGGAGAGAAAGATCAAGAACCCTGCCGTAATCGCTATCTCAGAAGCAGCGCGGCAGAGGATTTTCGGATAAAGCGACCGTGCCGGAGCGCACACTGAGAACACGCCAGCCTCGTCCCGCGGACGGATGACGACTCCTTTTCGCAGCCTTTACTTCTTGAACAGGTTTTCAAACGCGGCGCGCGCGTCGAGAGGTTTGGACGTGGAGGTTTCGCGCTCGATTGTCGTTCGAGGCGTGAAGAATGAGCATTCGTTTCGGGCGTCCTTCTTCGGGATCCGTGCTGTTATCGGCTTGGTGCATTCAAACCGGCTGGCCGTGTCAAAGAACGTGCATTGCCGGCAACTGTGCAGTTCAGCGCCGCAACTTGGGCATTTTCCCTGTTCGTCGATGCCGGCCGGCAGGACTGTTGCGCAGGAGGCGCACCGCCACACCGAACGCTGCCCCGGCATTGTTGGTGTCCTGGGGCCGAAAATCTCAGGCTTTCGCTCCGGCCTCCGTTCGCGGGCCTCGGAATCAGAGTCCATGTAGCCCCGCTGTTTATACTTCCTGCTCATTGCGAAACCTCGGTCTTTCTAAATACGGGAATCTTTTTAAGCCTGCCCCTGATTTCATCATAGGCCCGTTGCGTGGCCACCGCTACAAGATTGTTGCGCAGGCGCACCAAACCGGTTCTTCAAGTGACAGAATCATTCCCTAAAGGGAATCAACACATCGAGCTTGCAAACCCGCAGGAGGGAAGGGCGAAGGCGTCGTCACCTGTGTCGCAGGAAAGCGAAACCAATCTATTTCTTCTTGGGTGCGCCCAGCGAGCGGATGTACTTGAGCACCGCGACCATTTCCTGCTGATCGAGCTTCCCCTTGAAAGCGACCATCGCCGTGCCCTGCACGCCGTTTTCAATGGCGTTCATCAGTTCCTTATCGGGATGGGCCACCTGCCACTTGGGATCAGTGAAATCAGGAGTCTTGATCGCCGCGTAGCCCTTTCCATCAAGCCCGTGGCACATCGAGCATTTCTCCCGGAAGATGCCTGCGCCATCCGGCTTCTTCGCAGCGGCGAACGACACTGAAATGGCATAGGCGATTGTCCCCGCTGCGACCAGCATCAGGGCCAGACTTCGAAAGCGTCTCATAAGGTTGGTCTCCAAACTCAAAAATGAAATTCGGCGCGGTGATCTTCGCCGACTGAAACAGCAGGTACCCGCATTTCAGAAACTATCGCGGGGCCTAATCAGCAGTAAATTTCATGCTATGAACAGAAGCAGGAAAAATCAAGAGCGATCGTCATCCTTCCCTAAATGAAATCAACGCACCCTGCTGAAAACGCCGGTTAGTCAGGCGAATTGAAGCGAAGCATTTCTGTACTTCGTCATATCAATACTTCGATCGTTCTCTGCGCACACGATGACATGCGTAAGACCTGTTCCTGGCAACCCGCTCCGAAAATCACCTTCTTTCTCATTGTGCCCTCAGGCGGTGCGGCCGCGCACCGATAGTCTCCGTGCGAAGCGGCGGCTCGGTACGCTGCACGACGACGTTGAACTTCACCCTCCCGATTGCCTGCCCGCCGAGCGTTTCGATATCCACCCGCCAAAGACCCGTCGTAATATCCGGCTCCACGGAAAACGTCCGGTAACCACCGTCGCTTCCTCCTACAACGGAGAGAGGAATTCGCCCGCGTGTGATCCATTCGCCCTTTGTCCGGTCATAATACTGCCATTCGTGAACGATCCTCGTCCGCATGTCCGTGGGGGAAAAGACGGCGGTATAGAGGGTGAGCGAGTCCCCCGGCCGGATGTGCAAAGTCTGGCGAACGCCCAGAACCCGCTTGAGGAGATCGATCGACTCATGCCACCCGGCCTTTTCCTGCTCGCTTGTCACTGTATAGCTGCCCGGGCCATTCACAACGAGCGAATGATAAATGCCGGCATCTTTCAATGAGAGCGGAAGCGGCGGAATGAGGTTCAGAAAGTACAAACCGTTTACCACGGCAAGGGTCCCGCCGATGACTCCGAACACGGCCTTCCAGTTTCTCCTGTTGAGCCGACGCGGAGAGAACATCGCAAGCACAACCAGGACGGCGCCGATCGCCACGACACTGACCGCGCCGCTGATCAGGAAAATCAACGTGCCGATCCGGTGCAGAAGCATCGGCACCACATAAATGGCAAACAGGTAAATGGCCAAGAACAGCAGCGCGATCTGGAAAGAGAGGCGCGCATAATGCCGCTTCAACGACTCGTTGGCGATAAACGCTGCGGCGAGGATCAGAAGAAAAGGCCAGCTTGTGGCAAGGGTGCCGCTGCGGAAATAAAAAATGAGATAAACCGAGAGAAGCCCGCCAAAAAAGAATTGCATCACGTTCACGAGCCAGAAATGGAGCCGGTGCGGATCAGACTCAAGAGGAGTTGTATTCCCGTGGGACGCGTCTGGCAGCAGGTTGATCCAGATCGCACAAAGAGCGACGATGGCAAGGTGCACCCCAACCCAGAAGTTGTCCCAAAAAAGGTCCACGCGACGCAGCGTGAGGGCTTCAAACACAAACCCGCCGATAAGCGAAAGCGAAGAGACCGGACGCTCAAAACGTCCATAAAGATTCCGCACATGTGCCAGGACTGATTTCGCCGCCATCGTCATGAGATTATATTGGGTTTTGCGGCGGCTTGTTGCGTCTGTGGCAGGAACTCAAACGGTCGGGGACACGGCAAAGCGAGGCCGGAGGCTTAGCGTTTTCCCGGTCGGCGCGATATCTCCGGAGAACGTCACTGGGAGGAAGAATGGCTAGAACTAATGGTACCCCAGGCTCAAACCCATACAGGCAGTTGTCTGATGTCACAACCGTTTTGTCGATTTTCTCGTTTCGCCCCAATTCCGATAGTCTGTCCAGTTTCGATTAGAAGCGGCATCGGTAACGGAATTTTCGGTCCCGGAATTTTGTCCTCTATTCGCCTGCTACAATTGGCTGCGGGGAAAAATCTTCTATACACGGGGGGTTTCGATGGAAATCAGCGAATTGCTTCTATCTGAGTTTGAACAAGAGACAGCAAAGACACGCGCACTGCTCGAGCGGGTACCGGCTGGCAAAGGCGAGTATGTGCCGCATCCGAAATCGATGCCACTCGGCAAGCTGGCAGCCCACATAGTCGAGCTTACCGGCTTTGGTCTCACGGTGCTGACCACTCCGGAACTCAATTTCTCCGCAGGGAGCTTTAAGCCGTTGCCGTTCGAGTCCGGTGAGCAGCTTGTGAAGGTGCTCGAGGAGGATGCGGCCAAAGTGCGTGGGGCGCTGAGCAAAGTCACGGACCACGGTTGGCAGCAGACCTGGAAATTGCTGTTTGACAGCAAGCTAATATTCGAGGGATCGCGGTTCCTGGCCTATCGCGAGATGTTTGTGAACCACGTCGTCCATCATCGCGCGCAACTTGGCGTCTATCTGCGGCTCAACGAGATTCCCATCCCCGGCACGTACGGGCCCTCAGCCGATGAGCCATGGAAAGGCTGAAGCCGCTGAACAATTACGAATTGCGCAACTTCAAGGCGCAAAGCTGTTACGCAGGAAGCGTGCTCACTGGCTCTTTTTCTCAGCCGCGCGCTTGAGTGTAACGTCGGACTCACCCCAAGGCCCTTCGATTTTGAGGTCGATAGTGTCGCCGGAGACCGTCCCTTCGTGATTAATGTCGCTGTCGTTGAAATGTGTCTTGAAAGAAATGTGGTCGCCGTCCACCTTGCCGTCGCTGATGGGATTGTCGCCGTTGGGGGTCTCCACCGTGCCCGTCAGTTTGTTGCCGTCCGCATGGAAGTTGAAAACCAGTTGAAAATCGCCATTAGGACCGCTGATGGTGCCTTCCCAGCGCCCGTTGACATTGGCTGCCAGGCAAACCGTGGCGAAAAGCACAATCAGGGTTCCCGCTGCCACCACATACCGAATCATGGTCTGTCTCCTTGTTGAGTTTTTCCCGGAAAGGTCTGACGGGTTCGGAGAATACATCAGCCGCAGGTCGGAGTCAACACGATGCGCGGTCGCGATTTTACTGTGTCAAAGTTCGCGTGGTGACCTTCGCGGATGTGCGCAATGCTTGCGGTTAAACTCTCCCGCAACCTGAGCGGCGAAAAGGCCATCTAAGCAAAACGGGGAGGTTGGCAACTTGTTGGATAGCCGGGCCGATTTGCCCTGAGCGAATTCAAGATGAAACACTCGCCAGTCCTTCCCGCTATTCTGTCGCTTGCACTCGCAATTCCCGCGCGAGCGGCTTCAAACCATCCGGACGGCGCCCGAGTTTTTCAGGAAAAGTGCGCCGTTTGTCATCGCAACAGTCAGGCTACGGGCGCACCGCAGCAAGCGGTGCTCAGCCAACTGTCGCAGACGTATATTCTCCGCGCACTGGAATCGGGCAACATGAAGTCCGTGGGTAATCAGCTCACGAAAAGCCAGCGGCTCGCTGTCGCGCAATTCCTTTCAGCAACTGAACCGTCTACTCAAATCCCGCACGGGGGATATTGCCTGGTGCACGCGAAGCCTATTCTGGACGACCCCGGCTGGACCTCCTGGGGCGCAGACGTGGTCAACAGCCGCTTTGCACCCGGCAGCATTTCGGGACTTTACCGCGCCGACGTGCCGCGCCTGAAACTGAAGTGGGCGTTCGGATTTCCCGGCGCGTCTGCGACGTTCGGCCAGCCCACCGTTTTCGGCGGAAGACTCTACGTCGGCAGCGAGGACGGGACAGTCTATTCGCTGGATGCGAAGACGGGATGCATCTACTGGACATTCAAAGCGCCGACCACAGTCAAGACGGCGATCTCGCCGGGATATGGCGGGCGCGTCGCATATTTCGGCGATGTTGCCGGAGACGTTTATGCCATTGACACCGCAACGGGTAAACTGATCTGGAAGGTGCATGTGGATACTCATCCGGCGGCGCGCATCACAGGCTCGCCTGTGTTTTTCAACGGACGGCTCTACGTCCCGGTCTCTTCCGGCGAAGAAGGTGCCGCGATCGACCCCAAATATCCCTGCTGCACTTTCCGCGGCAGCGTCGTGGCGCTGGATGCCCGCACAGGGAAACAGGTCTGGAAGGCTTACACGATTCCCGAGCCCGCGCATCCGACCGGACAAAGAAACTCCGCCGGGACGCCGCTATGGGGGCCATCCGGTGCCGCCGTTTGGTCGCCTCCTACCATCGACGAGAAGAAACACGCCATTTACGTGGCGACGGGCAACAGCTATTCCGATCCGGCCAGCGCTTATACCGATGCGGTGATCGCCTTTCGCATGAGCGATGGGAAGATGCTGTGGCATCGCCAGCTTACTCCCGATGACCGCTGGAACATTGCCTGCGTCGCGCCGGACAGAATCAACTGCCCGCAAAATCCCGGCCACGATTTCGATTTCGGCTCGCCGCCCATGCTGCGAATTCTTCCGGACGGCAGGCGGGCGCTCATCATCGGACAGAAATCAGGCGTGGTTTACGCCCTGAACCCTGACCAAAAGGGCCAAATCATTTGGGAAACGCGAATCGGAAAGGGCGGGCCGCTCGGGGGGATCCAGTGGGGAGGCGCGGCAGAAGGGAATACGGTTTTCTTCCCGCTTTCTGATTGGGAGGTGGACAATCCCAACACGGGCGGCGGGATGTTCGCATTGCAGGCATCCGACGGCCAGAAAATGTGGTATGCCCCGCCTGCTCCTCCTGCGTGTGCAAAACTCTTCGGATGCAGCGCCGCACAGAGCGCCCCACCCACGGCGGTCCCCGGAGTAATCTTTTCGGGTTCCGAAGACGGCCACCTGCGGGCCTATGATGCGGCCACCGGCAAGGTCATCTGGGACTTTGATGCCCTTCAAAAGTTTCAGACCGTCAACGGCATTGTGGCCGACGGTGGCTCGATGAATGCCACGGGCCCGGCCGTCGTCAACGGCATGCTCTACGTCCAGGCCGGGTACACAAACAACGTCGCGGGAAATGTGCTGCTGGCGTTTTCAGTGGATGGAAAATGATGGCGGAGAGGGTGGGATTCGAACCCACGTGCCCGCTTTTGGCAGGCAAGACGCTTTCGAGGCGCCCCCGTTATGACCGCTTCGGTACCTCTCCGCAAGGGCATGGCCGCAGCCGTTGCGGCTTTAACTATTTTATTATGGCGCGATGAGGACCCCTGCGATCAAGGGCCGGGGCAGGTTGTCTTGCGGCGCTCGCGGAAGAAATCGCGCATGATTTCCGCGCACTCCGCCTGAAGAACTCCGCTTTCAAACTCAACCCGATGGTTCAGCTTTGGATGATTCAGCACTGCAAGAGCTGAGCCGCAAGCGCCCGCTTTGGGGTCCAGGGCGCCCACCACCAGCCTTCGAATGCGCGCCTGGACAATGGCTCCCACACACATCGCGCAAGGCTCGATTGTAACATACAGGGTGCACGCGGGCAGGCGGTAGTTGCCAAGCCTCCGACCCGCTCGACGCATCGCCAGTATCTCCGCGTGTGCGGAAGGATCGTTCAAATGAATCGGCCGGTTGTGTGCACGAGCAACGATTTTCCCTTCATGTACGATGACCGCTCCCACCGGCACTTCACCTTCGCGGAAGCCGCGCCGCGCCTGCCGCAGAGCCTCGAGCATGAATTCCCCATCGAATTCGTTATCCTTGCGCGTGTTACTTCGGCGCACCCTGCTATCGTAGCATCTCATCCCCGATAATGAGCCAACATGTGCCGGATACCGCCGGGCAGCGTGCTCCTTCCACCCGCCGAACCTGCTGTGCCTTTTCCGCTCATTGTTCAGTCGGGTATGGTACTCTTGCATCTCGCAGCCGATTGATCATCAAAGGAGGAATTCATTTTATGGGTCATACCAGCCGAAGAGATTTCCTGCGAACGGGCCTGGCAGCCTCCGCATCAATGCTGGCGACAGGCGGCGGAATGGATTTGCTCGCGAACCCCTACGAGCTGCCCGTCGGCTTGCAGCTTTACACCGTGCGGCAGCAACTCCAGAGGGATTTCCCTGAGACGTTGCACAAAGTGGCAGAGATTGGCTACAAGGAAGTCGAGTTCGCCGGCTTTTACCACGAGACGGTGCCGCAGCTTAAGGAACTGCTCAGAACTGACGGCCTTACAGCCCCGAGCGGCCATTTCGGCTACGAGCAATTCGATTCAAGCTTGCCGAAGCTTCTCGAGGATTCGCACGCGTTGGGCATGGAGTATGTGGTACTGCCTTCGCTCCCAGACTTTCTGCGCCACTCGGTTGACGCTTATAAGCGCGCGGCCGAATTCCTGAACAAGACCGGCGAGCGGTGCAAAAAGTCCGGCATCCGTCTCGCCTATCACAATCACAACCGGGACTTTGAAAAATTCGGGGACGTGATTGCGCTCGATTACCTGGTTGAGCATACCGATCCCGCCTTTGTGAATTTTGAAATGGATTGCTTCTGGGTCACGCGGGCCGGATACGACCCCGTCGCTTACATGAACAAATACCCCGGGCGGTTTCCCCTTCTGCACATTAAGGATGAAAGGAAACATTATCCGCCGACGGCCGCCGGTCCAACGCCGCGCGAGGCTTTTGCACCCGTAGGCCAGGGAATCATCGACTGGAAGCGGATTTTTGAAGCGGCGCGCAAAGGCGGTCTGAAGCATTATTTCGTTGAGCAGGACCAGACGGAACTGCCGGCGCTCGAGGCCATTCGGATCAGTTATGATTATCTCCATCAACTGACGGTCTGATCAGGGACCGATGGAGGCGGGGCATGGGGTGAAGATCAAGCGCGCTTATGACAAACCGGATGCAGATGACGGTGTGCGAATCCTCGTGGACGGACTGTGGCCGCGCGGCCTGAGCAAGGCCGAACTGAAAATCGAAAAATGGGAGAAGGAAATCGCGCCATCAAAGGAACTGCGCAACTGGTATGGCCACGAACCTGAAAAGTGGCCGGAGTTTCGCAAGCGATTCCGCACGGAGTTGGCAAAATCGCCGCGCAAGGAAGCTCTCGAACGCCTGACGGAGATCGCCGAAAAGGGTGACCTCACGCTTGTCTTCGGCACACGCGACGCCGAGCATTCGAACGCCGCCGTCATCGCGGAAATGATCGAGGAAAAGCTGAAAGTCGTCGCGCAGAAGCAGGCAAAATCATCGGACCGCAGCGGCAGGTCCGGGCGGTGATCCTTCTCGCCCGGGAGTAGTACCTCCCACGGCACATCATGATTGTGCGCGCGATCCACGATCGCCGACCTATGCTTTAACCGCTTTGCCGATCATAGATCGCGACCACAGCCGAGAACAGCGGTTTTAACAGAGAACTAATGAGCAGCAACCCCACCGCCGCGCGTTTTAGGCCGGCGCATCAGAAGGATCGCGGGGATGACCAGAACAAACAGGATGGCCAGGAACAAATAAGTATGGTTGAACGACAGCATCGCCGCCTGCCGCTGCACCATGCCGAAGAGCGCAGCATACGCGCGCTGGCTCGCTGTGACGGCATCCGCGCCGGAGGCCATAAAGAAGTTCCGCAGGTTCTCAAACATGGTCTGTGTCTGCAGGCTGTAAGGCGTAACGTTGCGCCCCAGAAAGTTTGTGTAGGCTTGTTCGCTTCTCGCCACGATGGTTGTGGAAAGGGCGATGCCCATGCTGCCGCCGATGTTGCGCATCAGATTGAAAATGCTGGTGGCGTTACCCATTTTCTCATTGGGAATGGGATCCATCGTCACCGTCGTGAGCGGCACAAACAGAAACCCCAATGACAGTCCCTGAAGGAACTGCGCGGAGGCAATCTCCCAATAGCCGACGTTAAGATTCAGGCTGCCCAGCATCACCAGCGAAATCGAGCAGGCGGTGAGGCCGAACACGAGCAGCTTTCGCGGATCAAAGCGCGACATGATGGCGCCAACAAACGGCATGGCGATAAACGAACCAAGCCCTCTTGGAAACATGGCGACGCCCGCCTGGAGGGCTGGATAACCCAGGATGGTCTGAAGGAAAATCGGAAGAATCACCAGGCTGCCGTAGAGAACAAAACCCAGTGTCGTCATAAGAAACACGCCGGCGCTGTAAGTGCGTTCCTTGAACACCCGCAGATCGACCACAGGATGCGCGACGACGAGTTCGTAGATAATGAAGGCGATCAGGGCGACGGCGGAGATCACGGACAGCCTGGTAATCAGGTTGGACGAAAACCAGTCCTTTTCCTGTCCCTTATCGAGGATGATCTGGAGCGCCCCGATCCCGACGGCCAGCATTCCGATGCCCCAGTAGTCAACGCGGCTGGTGGTCCGTCGGATATAGTGCGGATCGAACACGAAGAGTTGCGTCATGATCAACGCAAGCACACCCACCGGAATATTAATGTAGAAGACCCAGCGCCAACTGTAGCTGTCCGTCAGCCACCCGCCCAGCACAGGACCCAGCATGGGCGCAACGACGATTCCGAGCCCCCAGAAGCCCATCGCCTTGCCGCGATCTTCGGGAGGAAAGGACTCCAGCAGGACGGCCTGCGAGATCGGCTGGAGCCCGCCGCCGCAAGCTCCCTGCACAATGCGAAAGAAGACCAGCGCGGGAAGGTTTGGCGCCAGTCCGCACAAAAACGAGGCGACCGTAAATCCCGTGACCGATATCATCAGAATTCGCTTGCGGCCAAAGTGGTTGGAAAGCCAGCCGGTAATGGGCAGAATGATGGCATTGGCCACGAGATACGAAGTCAGCGTCCAGGTCGCTTCGTCCACCGACGCGGACATGCTTCCCGCGATGTGCGGTAGAGAGACATTCACGACGGTCGTGTCGAGCACTTCCATAAAAGTGCTCAGCATCACCGCGATCGCAATGATCCAGGGGTTCACCTGCGGCCGGACAAGTTCTTTTTCGTTCGCCATATTCAGGAAGCCTTCGGTACAAGTCCCGCAGCGCAGATAATGGTGTTCGCAACGGTTTCAACACCGACCGTCGAAGAAATGATCATATGGTAGAGGCGATAGTTATACACATCAGCGCCGAAGAAGCGGCTGATGTAGGCTGCGCGGCGCCGTTCCATCTCATCCATTACCCGCTCGACATCCGCATTCGGCCCCGTGCGCTCGCGCAGGCGCTGGATTCTTTCACGGCGAGGCGCGAACACGCGAACTCGAAATACGTTATTGTGATCGCGAAGAATGCACTGGCTGCCCCGCCCCACGATCACGCATTCACCGAGCGAAGCGGCCTCGCGGATGATCTCCGCACCGACCTTCGCCATGGCCTCAGAGTCAATAATGGTGGTATCGACAGCCGTGGCGACGCCTTCGTATCCCCCCTGCCACAATCCCTTGACCAGTCGGTGAAACCAGGGGTCGACCGACTCGTCAAAGCGGGCGGCCGTCTCGGCGTCGATCTGCAAACGGCGTGCAACTTCAGAAACCAGAGCTTTGTCAACGAGCTTCCAGCCCAGCCGGTTCGCCAGAATCTCTGCAATCAGGCCGCCGCCGCTGCCGTATTCGCGGCTGACGGTAACAACGTTGAACATGGCCGCCTCCCTAATTTTTCGTGACCACCGTGGGTTCGACGGACATCCCGATGCGCAAAAGATGTTCGCTGTCCTGACCTGGGTCAAAGACGATTTTGACGGGAATCCGCTGCACCACTTTGACGTAATTCCCCGTCGCATTTTCAGGAGGCAGCAGGCTGAAGCGCTCGCCGGTGGCGCCCGCAATATTCAGCACATGCCCTTTATAATCGCGGTCATAGGCGTCCACGTGGATTGTGGCCGGATCGCCCGGGCGCATGTCCTTCAGGTCGGTCTCCTTGTAATTCGCAGTGACGTACAGACCTTCAACCGGCACAATGGCCATCAGGGCCTGGCCGATGCCGACGTTCTGGCCCACCTCGACGGACTTCTTGCCGACAATCCCGTCCGCCGGCGCGCGGATAACGGTGTAATCCAGGTTCAGTTTCGCCTGATCCAGTGCAGCCTTGGCGGTTTTGACAGCCGCCACGGCGGCAGCCGCTTCCGCACGGCTCACCTTCACACGCTGAGGTCCCGCGTGGGACGCGCGGAGATCGGCCTGGGCCTGCGCAAGCTGGGCCTGTGCCAGTGCGACCTGCTGCTCAGCCGCCGCGGCAGCCGATTGGGCAGCCGTCACTACCGCCGCATCGGCTTCTACGGTCTGGACGGCATGGTCGTACACCTGCTGTGAAATTTCGTCCTTCTTGATGAGTTGCGCATATCGGTCGAGGTCCGATTTCGCCTTGGCGTAGTCTGCCTGGGCCTGCTTTACGCGCGCCTCGGCGGCGAGCGACTGCTTCTTCGCCGCAACGATGGCCGCCTGCGCCTGTTCAACCCGCGCCTCAGCGGACGAGATGCCGGTGGCTGAATTGATGGAAGTAATCGGCACGCCGACCTGCGATGCCTGGGCGCGCGCCAGCGCCATTTCATAGGCCGCCTGTGCGTGCTCGACCGCTACCTGATAGTCCGTGGGATCGATCCTCACGAGGACGGTTCCTTTCTTGACAAATTCGTTGTTCTCGACTTCCACGGCAATCACGTGGCCGTTGATTCGCGAACTGATGGGGTACATATCGCCGTCAATCTGGGCATCGTCCGTGGTCTCGTGCGTCGAGTAGTAGCGCCAGACGAATATTCCGCCGACGACGGCAACCAGCGCAACAAGCAGCAAAACCCATTTAGCCCTGGGATGGGCCTGGAAAAACGACTGCCGACGTTCGGCTTCCGGCGCGTTGCCGGCGTTTTCCCCGTTCTGTTCCATAACTCTTGAGGGTTCCGCCATTACTTGCTTCCTCCCGTCATTTGCTTGAATGCCTGTTCCGCAAGGCCCATGGCGCGAGCGAGCGATGCTTTGGCAACGTTGTACCGGTACAGGCTCGAGATGTAATTTTCGTCAGCCGTTGCGACCGCCTGCTGCGCCTGCACGACTTCAAGGCTGTCAACCACTCCGGCGGCAAACCGGTCGCGCGATTCCTGCAGTTGCTCGTGGGCAAGGGCCTGCGTGCTCCTGGCCACATTCACCTGCTCTTCTGAGGATTTCAAATCCAGAAGCGCAGTTCGGACCTGATACTCGATCTTGTTCTGCAAATCCTTCAACTGCGCCTCCCGTTGCTTCAGGACCGCGTTCGCCTGCATCACGTCGCCCTTGACCTTGCCTCCCTGAAAGAGGGGAATCTTCAGTGTGCCGGCCACCGTGAAAGTTCCATGGGAATCGCCCGGATTTGGGCCGATGTCCCCGTAATCCGCGTGGAAATTGAGCGTCGGCAGGCCTTCGCTTCGGGCCGCCTTCTTCAGCGATTGGGCGGCCTGCACCTGGGCGAGCAGGCCCTTGTAATCAGCGCGATTCGCCAGCGCCCGGGCAATGGCCTGATCAAGCGTGACCGCCGGCGGAGGAGAATAGGGCACCTGGTCCGTCAACTGGAACTGCTGCGCCACCGGAAGCCCGATCGCGCGCGCCAGCGTCAGCTTCTCCGTCTGAAACTGGTTCGCCAGAAAGATCAGCCGCTGCTGTTCCGCCTGGAGTTCCACCTGGCTGCGCACCACATCAATTCCGGGCACCAGACCCGCCTTGTGCATATCGACGGCGCGATCGTAAACCGCCTGCGAAGTTTTGACCTGAGCGCGTGCGGCGTCAACGCGGCTGGAGCCGGCCACGGCTTCAAGGTAAAGATTTGCGGCCACCAGAACCACCAGATCGCGCGCGTCCTGGTAGCTGTATTGAGCCGCCTTAATGTTATGGGACTCCGCCTTCTCCCTCTGCAGGTCCTCGAGGTCGAGAACAGGCTGGTCCAGGTATCCGCGAACATCAAAGACGCCGAACGGCCCGATGATGGGCGGCACTCCCGGGAATGATGGGAAGCCCAGAGCCTTCAGGTTGATCTGCTCGGCCGATTCCGAGGTCCCCGCAGAAATCTGGGGCAGCAGCTTGCTGAGTGCATAAATCCTGGCGCCGCGCGCCTGTTCCGTCGCGTGCTCGCTCAGAAGGATTCCCAGGTTGTACTTCAGAGCACGGTTGATGGCGTCGCTCAAAGAAAGAGGCAGCACTCTCGGCTGCACGGGACCCGGCGGAGCGCTGCCCATGAACGGGCTTTCGGTTGCACCTTGCTGAAGAATGCTCTGCGAGGTGCTCATGCTCTGTGCCGTTCCGGTGCTTTGATCCGAGTTGCCGCCCGCAGCCGGACTCATCTGCCCGGCCGCGGGAACCCATGCGCACAGGAGGAAGGCGAGCAGAAGAATTTTCGTCCATGCGTTGGTTTTCACGCTGAGATTCCTCTCCAAACGAGATCGAAGACGAAGCTGATGTCGGATTCAACGTCCTTTTTAGACCATCCAAGAAGCCGCTGCACGATAATGCCCCGGACCAGGTCGCTGATGGCCAGGGCCGCCGTGTCCGTACGGACCTCGCGGATTTGCTTCCGTCGGATGCCCTGCTGAAGGGTGGCTTCGAGCAGTCGCGCTTGCTGGAGGTACATTGCTTCAAAACGCCTGGGTAATTGCACTGGATGCTTAAAGCCGCTGCCAACTTCAGAAAAATAAATCCTGAAGAAGTCCCGGTTCCTTTCAAAGTATCGGATCTTGACGGCGATGAAGGCCCGGATCTTGTCTTCAGGCGCCGCATCCGCGGCCATCGTCGCCCGGATTTCATCAAGCAGTTCCGTGATGCCGTGCTCGAGCGCCGCCCAGTAAACCTCCTGTTTGGACCGGTAATAAAGATAGACCGTGCCCTTTGCCACGCCCGCCGCCGCGGCAATATCTTCAACTGTGGCGGCGTGGAAGCCCCTTTTCGCAAAGACCTTTCGCGCAGCTTCCAGGAGTTCGGCGGTGCGGAACTCCCTGATAACGTCCTTCCGGGTTTTGCCGAGAACAGGCATGACTGACCTGATGAGCAACAAAATGACTGAGCAGTCATTTTACTGTACTCTGCTTCTTCCGTCCAGCAGAATTTCTCAACCGCCTGGCTTCAGCTTGCAGGACAAAAATGCGTTAGCGAAAGAATCCCAGCCGCCGACATCACCGGGTTCGGCCCCCGCAAAGCGCCTCTTGGTCTATAGATGACGCGACCCAAGGCCTCGATTCATCGCCGAGTCATGCCTGATTATTTCGACGCGGGAAATATGCTATGCGTCGCATCCTGATAAGTCCCTGCAAAAGCAGACCTCGAGTCGTGCGGGCTGGTTTTCAAAACCTGCATCCTTGACCCTCTTCCTGCGGGCGTGTTACTTTCCATCTTTCGGTTTCATGAATAGTCCCGGATAAGGAGGTTGACGTTTGGCGCCGGAAGCAGGGCCAAAGCGGACGGCCCTTTACGCCGTCCATAAGGCTGCGGGTGCGCGGATGACGGAGTTCGGGGGCTGGGAAATGCCCATCGAGTATGCGGGCATTACTCAGGAGCACCTGGCCGTGCGCACTCGGGCAGGGCTGTTTGACGTCAGCCACATGGGCGAAATCACGGTGCGCGGCCCGAAAGCGCTCGCCCTCCTCCAGTATGTCACCTGCAACGACGTCGCCCGCTTGAGCGACCGCCAGGCCCAGTACAGCGCGTTGATGTACCCGCAAGGCAGCGCCGTGGATGATTGCGTGATTCATCGGCTGGGCGAGAACGACTATTTCATCTGCGTCAACGCCGCCAACACCGACAACGATTACAAGTGGCTGGTGGAACACAACTCCGTGGGCGCGGAAGTTGAAAATGTTTCATCGCAGTATTCACAGCTTGCCCTGCAAGGCCCGCGGGCCGCGGAAATCCTCAGCAAAGTGACGCGCATTGATCTGACATCGATTCGGTATTACTGGTTTTCGCCCGCCGAGTGTTGCGGTGTGAAGGGTCTCCTCGCAAGGACCGGCTACACCGGCGAAGACGGATTCGAATTTTATTTTGCACCGGAGCATTCCGTGCACGTCTGGAACGCCCTGCTCGAGGCCGGAAAAAATGAGGGCTTGCAACCCGCCGGACTCGGCGCGCGAAACACTCTCCGCCTTGAAGCGGGATACCCGCTTTATGGACACGAACTGGATGAAGACACGACTCTGCTGGAAGCCGGGCTTGGCTGGATATGCAAACTCGACAAGGGCGAATTCCTTGGCCGGGATGTGTTGGTCAGGCAGCGCACGGAAGGCCTTCGCAAAAAGCTTGTGGGATTTGAAATGGTGGATCCTGGGATTGCGCGCGATGGCTATCCTGTCTGGATCGGCGAGGAAGAGGTCGGCCGCGTCACCAGCGGTTCACCCGCTCCATTCCTGAAGAAGAACATCGGCCTTGCGTATGTTCCACCGGCGACGGCGCAGCCAGGCAGGGAAATCCTGATCCAAATTCGACAGAGAAAAGCGCGCGCAGTGCAAGTTCCACTACCTTTTTACAAGCGGCCAAAGTAGGATGGAAGGTCAGACCCAGAACAATTTCTTGACTTGAAAGCAAATCCGCCGGGAGCGACATTTTCATGTACCCTGAAGAATTCCATTACACGAAAGACCATGAATGGGTCCGCGTGGACGGTGAGACCGGGACAATCGGGATCACGGACCATGCCCAGAAGGAACTGGGAGATATCGTCTATGTTGAATTGCCCAAGGCAGGCGATGCTCTTCGGGCCGCTGAAGTTTTCGGCACGGTCGAATCCGTGAAGGCTGTATCGGAGATATATGCTCCGGTCAGCGGCGAAGTGACGGAAGTCAACACGAGGCTCAATGAACACCCTGAGCTCTTGAATTCCGACCCGCATGGGGCGGCATGGCTGATTCGAGTGCGCCTGTCTGACCCCAAAGAAGTCCAGAAACTGATGTCCGCCGCGGAATATGAGGCTTACATCGGTGAGGCAGGTTCCCACTGATGCGTTATCTTCCGAACTCCCCGCGCGACCGGGAGGAAATGCTCCGCGCGCTCGGTCGCAGTTCGATTGAGGAACTTTTCTCTCAAATCCCTGAAGAAGTCCGGTTTCGCGGCCGGATGAATCTGCCCGGACCGCTTTCAGAACAGCAAATTCTGGAATTCTTCAAAGAGGCCGCCAGCCAGAGTACGCGCGAGTATGTTTCGATGCTGGGCGCAGGTGCCTACTCGCATTTTCGTCCCGCCGCCGTGGATGCCCTGCTCTCTCGCGGGGAATTCTTTACCGCCTACACACCCTACCAGGCGGAACTCGCCCAGGGCACGCTCCAGGCGATGTTCGAATTTCAGACGCTGATGGCTCAACTTACAGGAATGGAGGTTTCGAACGCATCCCTCTACGACGGCTCGACAGCCACGACGGAAGCCGTCCTGATGGCGCTTCGCCTGACGCGCCGCAATCGCGTCATCGTAGCAAAAACACTGCATCCCGAATACCGTGAGGTCATGGCGACCTACGTGCGCCATATGGGAACGGAAATTGTTGAAGTTCCATACACGGCTTCGGGGCAACTCGAGATTCGTGCGCTTGAATCGGCACTCAACAATGAAACGGCCGCAGTGGTCGTGCAGTCGCCGAACTTCTTTGGAACAATTGAGCGGTTCAGCGAAATCGCCGAACTCACTCATCGCAGCGGAGCGCTGCTGGTGGCAACAGTCACGGAACCGCTGTCGCTGGCGATCATCAAGCCGCCCGAGCAGGCCGACATCGTGTGCGGCGAGGCGCAGTCTTTCGGGGTTCCTGTCGCTTACGGAGGGCCGTACGTCGGCTTCCTCGCAACGCGAGAAAAATACGTCCGGCAGATGCCCGGCCGCCTGGTGGGTCAGACCGTGGACACCGAAGGCCGTCGCGGGTTTGTGCTGACGCTGGTCACGCGCGAGCAGCATATCCGCCGCGAGAAAGCCACTTCGAATATCTGCACCAATCAGTCTCTGTGTGCGCTCGCCGCAACGATCTATCTTTGCCTGCTTGGCAAGCAGGGACTGAAGGCTTTGGCTGAGCATAACCTCGCCATGGCGCATTATGCGGCGCAGAGGCTCGTGGCCGCGGGCGCTTCGATTCCCTTTTCCGCGCCCTGTTTCAATGAATTCGTTGTCAGGACGCCCGGAAGCGCTGAAGAGGTCCTGCTGGAACTGCGCGGGGAAAAAATCCTGGGCGGCGTGAATCTTGCGCGGTTTTATCCGGAACTCAAGGACCATCTTCTGGTCTGCATCACGGAAACAGTCAGCAAAGAAGCTGTTGACCGCATGGTCCGCGTGTATGAAGGCTTTGCCAACCGGAAGAAAGCCGGCGTTGCCGCACCGCATCCCGTGGGTCAGGAGAAAGCATGAAGGAACATCCTCGCCACGCCCGGCCGCACATCACCCGCGACGAGAACCTCATCTTCGAGAGGAGCTCGCCCGGCAAATGCGGTGTCGATCTGCCCACCCCGGATGTTCCAACAGCCTCGGCCGCAGATTTGCTCGGCAGCGAGTTTTATCGAGATGAGATTGCGGGATTTCCGGAGGTATCGGAACTCGAGGTCATCCGCCACTTCACACGCCTTTCGACATGGAATTACAGCGTCGATACAGGTCTCTACCCTCTCGGCTCCTGTACGATGAAGTACAACCCGCGCATCAATGAAGTCGTAGCCCGTCTGGAGGGTCTGGCGACCGACCACCCTTATGCACCCACTGAACTCACCCAGGGCTGCCTGAGGGTGCTGCATGATACGGCGCGCTGCCTTGCGGAAATTACCGGCATGGACGCCGTTTCGTTGCAGCCGGCGGCCGGCGCGCAAGGGGAGCTTTCAGGCATTCTGATGATCCAGGCGTGTCTCGCCGATCGGGGCAATCCGCGGAAATACATTCTGGTCCCCGACTCCGCCCATGGCACGAACCCCGCCAGCGTTACGACTTCGGGCTATCAGGTGCGAAATCTGAAATCCGACTCGCACGGGTGCGTGGACCTTGGCGAACTCGAACTGGCGATGACGGACGAAGTGGCGGGATTGATGCTTACCAATCCCAACACGCTCGGGATTTTTGAAGTTCGCATCCGCGAAATCTGTGAACTCGTCCATCGCAAAGGCGGCCTCGTCTATATGGACGGCGCCAACATGAATGCGCTTGTTGGCATCGCCAGGCCAGCGGATTTCGGTGCAGATGTGATGCACCTGAACCTGCACAAAACTTTCACGACCCCCCACGGCGGCGGTGGGCCGGGCTCGGGACCCGTGGCGGTCAGGAAATTCCTGGAACCTTACCTCCCTTCTCCTATCGTCGTCAAGAAAGAGGATGGCAGTTATTCTCTCGATTACAACCGCCCTAAGAGCATCGGCCGGGTCCGCGCTTTTTATGGGAATTTCGGGATGGCGGTTCGCGCGCTGGCGTACATTGCCGCGAACGGCAGCGAGGGTCTTCTGCAAACAACCCAGGATGCTGTGCTCAATGCGAATTACGTGATGCGCCGGTTGCAGGACGTTTACGACCTTCCCTACAACGAGCCCTGCATGCATGAGTGCGTGCTTTCCGACCGGCGGCAGGCTGCACGGGGTGTCCGCACAATGGACATTGCCAAACGGCTGATCGATTACGGCTTCCATCCTTATACGACCGCTTTCCCGCTGATCGTTCCCGGCGCAATGATGATCGAGCCGACAGAAAGCGCGAGTAAGGAGGAACTCGATGAGTTCATCGAAGCGATGAGGGCCATTGCCGAAGAAGTCGAGGAAGACGCGGAATTTGTCCTGAAAGCACCCTATACCACGCGCGTGAGCCGCCTGGATGAGGCCGCGGCTGCCCGCAAACCGGTCCTGCGCTGGAAGCCATAGCCGTGCAGGAGTGCCACAGGGTCCGGCCACCACAATATCTAGAATATCCGGAAATTTCACCCCACGATCTTGCGTTTTTTTCTTTACAGGCTCGGTCTTTCGTGATAGCTTGGGCGAAGGATTCGGGGTTGCTCGCAGTTCCCTTTTGTTGCGCGCCAAAGGGTTGATGGGTGAAGCGAGCGCGTTGGTTGGCAGAACGGCCTTTCCAAGCATAGATGGCCGTGATTACCTACTTGTCTGCGTGGCGCGCTTCCTCCTAAATTTGAAGTGCTTGCCCGTGGTGTACTCAGTGTGTGATTTCACGGCCTGACCGAGACTTTCAACGGAGGCGATTATCTTGCTGAGACTAAAAAGACTAGAGCTATTAGGCTTCAAATCTTTTGCCGATCGGACACGCCTGGAGTTCCAGCAGGGAACGGTCGGTATCGTGGGGCCAAATGGCTGCGGCAAGTCGAATCTTTCGGATGCCATGAACTGGGTCCTGGGCGAGCAAAGCGCGAAGCTGCTGCGCGGAGAGCGCATGACGGACGTCATCTTCAACGGCACGGGCAATCGGCCTCCGACCAGCATGGCGGAAGTCAGCCTGACGCTCGAAGACCCCGAATACGACGGCAGCGACGAGGACACTGAAACCACAATAACTCCGGAGGCGCAGGCAGGAGCAGCGGAAGGCAGAGAACAAACCGCTGTACAGGCTGCTCCGTCATACAAATCCTATCTGAAAGAAGGCGACGGCCAGATCACAGTAACACGGCGGCTGTTTCGTTCCGGCGAGAGTGAATACCTGATTAATGGCCGCGCGAGCCGATTGCGCGACATTCAGGACATTTTCATGGGCACGGGACTCGGCCCGGAATCCTACGCCATCATCGAGCAGGGGCGCATCGGCCAGATTTTGAGCTCGAAGCCCTCGGACCGGCGTTTGATTCTGGAAGAAGCCGCAGGCATCTCGAAATTCAAGGCGCGCAAACGCGCGGCGGAATTGAAGCTGGAATCCTCCCGGGCCAATCTCTCGCGCATCACCGACATCCTGGAAGAAGTCATCAAGCAGGTGAATTCTCTGAAGCGCCAGGCCTCGAAGGCCCGCCGCTTCCGGGAGCTTCAGGAGGAATTGCAGGGCCGCCAGAGAGTCACACTGGCTTCGCGGCTGCGAATTCTTGAAAGCCAGTGCCAGGAGCTTCGCACTCAATCCGAAAACCTTCACAAACTCGCGGCCGAGGAAGGCCGTGGCCTTGAGCTGCTGACAAATGAGCAACGGTCCGCCGCCGCGCACTGCGAGGAGCTTGAAGGAAGGCTGGTTTCCATTCGTGGCGCGCTTTCCGAAAACGAACTCGAGCAGCAACGCCTGCAATCGCGTCTGGAGCAGATCCAGCAGCAGGCGGCCACGCTCGACTCCCGCACGGCGGAGGCAAAGCAGGAAAGCGAGCAGGTTCGCGCACGCATAGAAGTGCTCGAGCAGAATGCAGACAGGCTGGCGCGGGAACACGATCAACTCTTGCAGGAGCAATCGACGGCTGAGGCTGAAGGCGCGCGATTGCTCGAGGCTCAGGAAGACCTTGGCCGCAGGATCCGCGAGGCCGAACGCGCCGTGGAGCAGTCGCGGCAGGCGCTTCTGGCTTCGATCGGCCGCGCTGCGGACCTTCGCAACCAGCTTGTGCAGGCTGAAGAAATGGCTCTCGCTCTCGACCGGCAGCGGGCCAGGATCGCCGACGAATGCGGGCAGGTCGAGGCCGAACGCCGACAGCAAGCCGCAGAACTCGACTTGCTGGCGCAGGAAAATGAACGCCTCCAAAGCGAACTTGCGCGCCTTGCGGAGTCGGTTTCTCAGACGGCGACAGCGCTGGATGTTGCCCAGAAAGATGAGGTTGCGGAAAGGCGCAATCTCGAAAACCTTCGGCGCGAACTTTCCGGGATGCAGGCCCGCAAGCAGGCGCTGGAAGAGTCCCTGGCTCAGCACGCCTATTCCACGGAGAGCGTCCGCCGGCTCCTGAACGGCGAGTTCCCCGCAAACGGCCACCATTTCCGGCCGCTGGGTGTTCTGGCGGATTTTCTGGAAGTCTCTCCCGGATACGAAGAAGTCGTTGAGGAATTCCTCAAAGCGGAACTCGATTGCGTGGTCGTGGAAGAGCATGCGGAAGCGCGCTCAGGAATTGCGATCTTACAGGCGGAGGGCAGCGGGCGATCAACGTTTTTTGTGACCCGCGCGCCGGCGGCCGGTCATGTCAGCAGCAACGGCCATCAACAGATCCAACAGGAACCCGGCGTGGTGGCGCCGCTGCGGGAACTGGTACGTCTCGAACCTCGCCTCGGTCTCAACGGCGATGCACCGTTGCCTTCGCTCAGCAAAGCTTATCTGGTAGAAGACGCAGCGGCGGCCGAACGCCTGGCCATGGCATATCCGGAGTGCCATTTCGTCACGCGTACCGGCGAGCACTATCATCACAGGCTGGTCTCCGGCGGGCGCGGGTCGAGTGCCGGCCCCCTGGCGATCCGACGCGACTTCCGCGACCTGGAACGGCGGACCGTCGAGATTGAGTCAGACGTTCAGGCGCGGGAAGCGAAGCTGGCGGAGATCGAAGGGCGGGTAATAGTCCTGAAGGAAACCCTGAACGGGTTGATCGCAGCGCGGCAGGAATCCGAGAAAAATTCCATAGTCGGATCCGAGCGGCTGCGGCAGGTGCAGCAGATACTAACCCGCGCGAATGAGCGGTTGCGCGTTTTTGAAGAAGAAGGCCGCCGGCTCGAAGCGGAACGTGAGTCACTGCTGTCGAGGCAGGCGGCCATCCGCGCGCAGATTGAAGCCGCGGAAACCGGGAAAGCGCAGCTTGAATCCGAGATCGCCGCCAGCGCCGGACAGGTCAGCGAGCAGCGCCGGCAGCTTGATCAGGGCGCGCAAACTTTAGCCCAGGCACAGGCGCGGCTCGGCACCCTTCAGGAACGCACGCGTGCGCTCGGGGCGGAGCGCGCTCGGCTCGACGATCAGATGCGGGAAATGGCCGGACGTCTGGAGCATCTGGCGCGACAGATCGGAGCATGGGCGGAAAATCAGCGCCAACTCGCCGCGGAGGCCGAGACGGCCCGGACGCGCCTTTCCGAACTCGAAACGCGGCACAGGCAACTGAAGGAGGAATTGGAAAAATTCGGTGAGGAATTGCAGGTGGTGCGCGCACGGCGGGACGAACTTCGCCCGCAGGTCGAAGAAGCCCGCACGCGGTATGAAGCTGCGCGCGAAAAACGCTCAGAGGTTGAAGTGGCGTTGGCGCGCGCGGAGTCTGACCGCGACCACCACGCACAGCAATGCCGAGAAGCGCTCCAGCAGGAGCCAGACTTTTTGCTGACTCAGGTGGCGGAAGAAGCTTTCCTCAGCGGCGAGGCGCTCGAATCCGCCGAAGAAGAAGTGCGCCAACTCAGGAAGCGGATTGAAAGCCTCGGCCCGCTTAACATGATGGCGCTCGAAGAACTGAAAGAAGCGGAGGAGCGCTACGAATTTCTGGAAAGCCAGCGGCAGGACCTGCTCTCGTCTATTGAAGACACGACTCAGGCCATCCGAGAAATCGACCGACTCTCGCGCCAGCAGTTCATGGAAGCGTTCAGGGCCATCAATGTTCATTTCGCGGAATCTTTTCGGACGCTTTTTGGCGGGGGTACCGGCGAATTGCGCCTGACCGACGAAGAAGACCCGGACAGCGGGCTCGACATCGTGGCGCAACCCCCGGGCAAGCGCCTGCAAAACGTGCTGCTGCTTTCGGGCGGCGAAAAGGCCCTGGCGGCCCTGGCCCTGCTGATCGCAATTTTCCGGTATGCACCGAGCCCCTTCTGTGTGCTGGATGAAGTCGATGCGCCGCTCGACGACACCAACGTCAGCCGGTTCACGAGATTAATCCGTAGGATGAGCGCCAACACACAGTTCATATTGATTACGCACAACAAAACAACGATGGAAATCGCCCAGGCCATTTACGGCGTGACGATGGAAGAGCCGGGTGTTTCGAAACTGGTCTCCGTAAGGCTTGAAGAAGTTGAAGAAGCAGAAGCAGTGCCGGCGTGACCAGACTTGGAAACAAGCCTCTTGTCCATCTGCTGACAGTGCGCGCAGCGGACAACTCGATCAGAAGAGAGTCGCGGGTCGCGCGCAAGGCAGTGGCCGCTTTCGCGGAAATTGATTCTAAACCGCGTAGCGCCCTAAGCCACATCGAAACGCAGATTGACGGGCTCTCCCGCGTGTGATAGCTTAAAAATTTGTGTGATCCGTGCCGGAAGTCACTGTTACCAGCCACACGCAGCGGCGTTGTCGCGGCCCTCTTCGCCCTGGTTGTCGCGGGGTGGGGTTGTGCCGTAAAACGGACGATTCGCATCACTCCGCCGAAGGTAACCAGCCCCCCGAAGCAAGCTTCCGTCGGCGAACTGGTCAAAGACCTTGACGCATGGAGCCAGGACATTGATACGCTGACTGCGACCGTTGATTTCAAACCAACAACAGGAACAGTCTATACTGGAGTTATTAAGGAATATCAGGACGTCGGCGGTTTTATCCTTCTGAAGAAGCCGGACACCATTCGAATTATCGGGCAGGCCCCCGTCGTCAAAACGCAGATTTTTGACATGGTCTCCGACGGCCGCGAATTTAAGGTTTTCATCCCGCCGAAAAACCGGTTCATCGTGGGGAAAAACAACTACCAGGGGCCAAGCAGCAAGCCGCTGGAGAACCTCCGTCCGGCGCACATTCTGGACGCGCTGCTGATTCCTCCTGTCGATCCTGCAAAAGAGAAATACTTCAGCGAGGAGGCACAGTCTTCCGCGGGCGGGTATTATTACGTGCTGAATATCGTTGAGTTGGGCAGTTCAGGCGAACTCACTCTGAAGCGGAAAGTATGGTTCGACCGCACCAACCTGAACATCACCAGCCTTCAGCTATACGGGCCGGGAGGCGTAAATCTCGAGAACGTCGATTATGCCGATTACCACGACTACCATGGAATCCGCTACCCTTCTCAGATTACTTTAAGCCGCCCCCAGGAGGGCTATACGCTGACGATAACTATCAGGAAGGCGACTTTCAACCAGCCGATTCCGCCGGAGAAATTTGTGCTCAACAGGCCGCCGGGTACGACACTGGTCGAACTGAACGGAGATAAGTAACCGGGGGAGAGCATTGATCAACAGGATGATCGTTGAGAACATACTCCACCGGCCGATCCGGACGCTGGTGAGCGTGCTTGCCGTCGCCATCGAGGTGGGGATGGTGATGCTCGTCGTCGGGATGACCCATGGCATGCTACACGAAACGGCCAAGCGCGTCCAGGGAGTGGGTGCAGACATCATGGTGCAGCCTCCTGGGGCTTCGCTGTTTTTCGGGCTGACGCAAGCCCCCATGCCGGTCCAGATTGGCGACCGGATCGAGCAAATCCCTCACGTTCTGGCGGTTACGCCGGTATTGTTTCAGTTTATTACGCAGAACGGGATCAATCTCATCTACGGAATTGATTTGCCGAGTTTCGATCGAGTCAGCGGGGGATTTGTATATCTCAAGGGGGGGCCTTTCGAACACCCGGATGACATCCTCGTAGACGACTGGTACGCCCGTGCAAATAACGTCAAGGTGGGCGAAACGCTCCATTTCCTGAATCACGAGTTCCATGTAACCGGCATCGTCGAGCATGGAAAGGGCTCGCGCCTTTTTATCCCGATCTCCACAGCCCAGGACCTGAGCGGTGCGCGCGACAAAGCCTCCATTTTTTATGTGAAATGTACAGACCCGGGTTACACCCACGCGGTGATGAGTTCCATCCGCGAACTTCTTCCCAGTTACCAGGTCCACTCCATCCAGGAGTACATGTCGCTGATGACTTCGAATGATCTGCCCGCCCTGAATGCTTTTATCACCGCCATGATTGCGGTTGCCGTTGGCATCGGTTTTCTTGTGATCTTCCTGTCCATGTACACGACCATTACCGAAAGAACGCGCGAGATCGGCATATTAAAATCACTAGGGGCGGGCAAAGGGTATATCATAGACGTGATATTACGCGAGGCCGGCCTGCTCAGCATCCTCGGCATCTTTGCAGGATACGGCGGAACATGGCTGGCAAAGAGAGCCATCGTAGCTGCCTTTCCTACGCTGACCGTTGAACTAACGATTCACTGGGCGATCTGGGCAGGGTTGCTGGCCCTGGGAGGTTCGTTGCTTGGCGCCTTCTACCCGGCAATACGCGCGGCCCGCCTGGACCCGGTGGATTCGCTGGCATACGAATAAAGGGAACTTCGGACGCTGATGGGACAACTGTTTTTGGCAACGACCGCAGAGGAAGCCGGCGGAACACACCGAATTGGCGGTATGGAACCGATCATCGCAACAGAAAATCTGAAAAAGATCTATCGCGTCGGCAAGGTAGATGTCCCAGCATTGCGCGGGGTGGATTTTGTCGTCCAGGAAGGGGAGTTTGTCGCCGTGGTGGGGCCTTCGGGCTGCGGCAAGTCAACCCTTTTGCATGTTCTTGGAGGGCTGACGCGGCCCACCAGCGGCGTGGTTCTGGTGGACGGGAACGATTTCATGCGCATGAATGACGCGGAGCGCACGAAATTCCGGCGCCACAAGATAGGGTTCGTTTTCCAGCGATACAATCTTCTGCCGACGCTGACCGCAAGGCACAACATCGCCCTAGCTCAGCATATTCAGGGCGATGGGTTCAACCCGCATCGGTTTGACGCCGTCGTGGAGATGCTTGGGATCAGAGAGATGCTGGACCGCAAACCCTATGCGCTTTCCGGCGGCGAGCAACAGCGTGTGGCCATCGCGCGCGCTGTGATCTGTGAACCCAAAATCCTTCTTGCCGATGAGCCGACGGGTAATCTGGACACTGAAAATTCACAACTTGTGCTGAACATGATGCGGAGCTTGAACCGCGACTTCCGCCAGACCATCCTGATGATCACGCACAATCCGGAAGCTGCCGCCGTAGCTGACCGGATCGTCCGCATGCGCGATGGTCGGATTGTTTCTGATTGATTCCCCCGGCTTTTCCCGTTATTTTACTCAATTAATCGTTCTATGGCACAAGGCGCCAAGTTTCATGAACAGCCCATTTCGCGCCCCGAGCAGCGGGCGGCGGACGACGCGGAGCCGTCGTTCGGTTCAAAAGTGAAGCTGGTCATCCGCCGCGCGGTTTTCTGGTCTTATGAACGTGGAAGCTGGCAGTATGACATCATCGTCCTGCTGATCCTTGCCTTTATCTTCCTCACGCCCAGAAGCTGGTTTCATGATCGTCCAGTGCTTCAGTTGAGCGACTTGAGGCACATTCAGGGGATCATCGAGGTCAGCCATACAGACCGGGTGTGGACCTATCAACTGGACGCACGCCTTGTGGAGTCCCTCGGTGGAGTACCGCTCCGGGATGCTGTCCGACAATTGCTTGTTCCGAGGATTAAAACCCCTTTTGAGATCGTATCGGTCAAACCAATCCTCGGGAATGGCGGCGTCGTGCTCGGATATACGGTCGAGGTGAAACGCTGATCAAGCATCCTCTGGAGCAGGCGAAGAATCGTACGAGTGGGTAGTTCACCATGCACATGCGCAATTTCATTTTGAGGTCACTGGCTGCAGTTCTGTTGCTGGCGGCAGGGCAGGTCTCATCCGGAGCGACAGTGCGGAAGGATCGGCTCGACCTCGCCCAGGTATTTTCCCATATGGATGAAAGCGCCAGGCGACTCAAGACCCTTTCCGCCGATCTTGAGTACACCAAAGTGACCGTCCTTGTGAATGATTTTTCGACGGACACGGGGCAGATGTATTTTCGAAATGCCAAATCACCGGATATTTTGATCGACTTCAAGGCCCCGGCTCGTAAAATCATCCTGTTCAAGAAGGACAAGGTGGAAATCTATCAGCCGAAGATCAATCAGATTCAGGAGTTCGATCTCAGCAAGCGATCTTCGCTTATACAGCAATTTCTCACACTGGGGTTTGGGAGCAACTCCAGTGAATTGCAGGAGGTCTATGAGGTGAAGTTCCTCGGCGAGGAACAACTGGGCGGAGCGCCGACCGTCCTGCTGGAATTGACTCCCCGCGATCAGAAGCTTGCTGCGCAGCTTTCGAAAGTCCAGCTTTGGATCAGCGAACAATCTTGGCTGCCCGTGCAACAGAAATTTTTTGAGGTGGGCGGCGACTATTCGATTGCCCGCTATAGCGCTGTAAAAGTCAATCTCAATCTGCCGTCATCCACTTTTCAGATAAAGCCGCCAAAAGATGTAAAGCGAATCAAGATGTGATCCCTGCCACCAGACCCCATTCCACGGGATAATCCTTTGCCAATAAAGGGCCGGATTTTGCGGTTCGACCAGCCCATATCACATTTCAGGATGAAATAGTTGCAGATCAGACCCTATTGTCGTATATGTATAATTCAACAGGGGATAATGGTTTGGTGATTACGGAGGGAAAGCTCGGCGAGGCCCTCTGACGACCCCCTGTCACGTCGATTGCGGGTCAGGGACTGAAAATCCGTCACCATGAACAGAGTTGCTCTGAAGCGCAAAGCCCGGTTTATTCGCACTCGGTCACGCGAATTGCGCATGATCGCGAAGGCGCTGCTTTCGACCCGCCATCCCGTGCTGGCGCATATTATTCCGATCCGCCGCTGCAATCTGTCTTGCGCGTATTGCAACGAGTATGACAATTTCTCGAAGCCGCTGCCGCTCGAAACCATGTTCCGCCGGCTTGATCTGCTGGCAGACCTGGGAACCAGCATCATCACCATCAGCGGTGGCGAACCTCTGCTGCATCCACAACTCGAGGAAATCATTCGCCATATTCGTCGCCGAGGCATGATTGCGGGCATGATCACGAACGGCTATCTGCTCACGCGCGCCCGAATCGAATCATTGAATGACGCAGGGCTGGAACATCTCCAGATCAGCATCGACAATGTCATGCCCGATGAAGTCTCAAAGAAAAGCCTGAAGGTGCTGGACCAGAAGCTTAAACTTCTAGCACAGCATGCGATTTTTCAGGTGAATATTAATTCTGTTCTGGGCAGCGGTGTGCGAAACCCTGAAGACGCATTGACCGTCGCCCGGCGTGCGCTCGAACTGGGATTTACCTCCACAGTCGGCGTCCTCCATGATCACGAAGGACAGCTTCGCCCTCTCAGCCCACGGCAGCAGGCGATTTTCAGTACGATTATGAGTTGGGGCAAGCGCTCGTATTCGCGGTTTAACCGGTATCAGAAGTACATTGCGCGGGGCATCCCGAGAGACTGGCGATGCCGGGCCGGCAGCCGCTATCTCTACGTCTGCGAAGACGGCCTGGTCCATTACTGCTCCCAGCAGCGAGGCTACCCCGCCATTCCGCTGGAGAAGTACACGCCCCAGCATCTTCGGCACGAATATTCCACGCTCAAGACCTGCGCTCCGCGCTGCACCATTCAGTGTGTGCAACACGTCGCGTTGCTCGACAACTGGCGAGACCCGCAGACCCGCCCGGCTTTTGAGCGCCCTCTCGAACCCGTCGCAGAACTCCAGACGACCGCCCCGGAAAACTGAGACGCACCTTCCCGTTGACCGGGCGCTCAATCGGAAAGCGGCGCAGATTTCATTTTCCACTCGAGTTGGGCCAGGACACCTCCCAGCACCCGCACGTCGTTGTTCGTCAGTTCGAGGTCGAACAACAGACGGCGCAGCTTCAGGAGTTGTGCGCGCCTTCCTTTCGGCTTGAAGTAGCCGGAATGGTCGAGCAGCCTTGCGGCGCGATCGAGGATGTGCTCAAGCGACTGGATAGCGGCTGGCTCGGATAGGTGTACCCGCCCGGTAGGGGCGGCATGGGGAAAGCCGGCGGAGCGGGCAACTTCATAGCAGAAAACGGCCACCGACTGCCCGAGGTTCATCGAGGGGCATTCGACCGTCGTCGGGATGCGCACGAGGAGGTGGCAAAAGCTCATGTGCTCATTCAGAAGGCCGGTCTTTTCAGACCCGAACAGCACCGCCGCCTGCGCCTGCGAAGGCAGCCTCTGGAGCGCCAGAGTCAACTCGGTAAGAGGGACCGGGTCGCGATCAAGGTTCCTGCGGGAGCCTGTCGTCGTTCCTGCAACGAAATGGCAATCGCCAATGGCATCCGAAAGGTCGTCCACAGCGCGGGCCTTCTGGAGCACTTCGCCTGCACCCACGGCGGACCGCGCCTCCCGCCAGACAGGATCGTACGGCGCAACCACAACGAGATCATCGAACCCGAAGTTCGCCATGGCGCGCGCCGCAGCGCCGATGTTGAGAGGGTTGCGCGGGCGCACCAGAACCACGCGCCATTTTATTCCGGACTTTTTCATGCAAAAGATTTTATCAGCAGAAGGGCCTCTGCCCGCGGGTGGAACTACTTCTTAGGAGGGGCGTTGGAAGGCGGCGAAGAATTTTTAGGCGTCTGGCTGGGATTGTTCGGGTCAATCGCCTGGACAGCCTTGATGACCACAGACGACTTGAACTGCTTATAGTCTGTATATCGAATGATCTCTCGGATGTGAACAGGGCCTGAGGAAAAGTAGAGCGTGTCGTCCGCCAGCGTGTACGTGGGAAACCAGAACTTGCCGTCAATCTGCTGGCGCCAAGTGGTAAACGACGGGAAAAGGTTTTCCCCGTTTTTCGTGTGATAAAGCTGCGGGACCTGGCGGCCCTGCGCTTTGACAATTTGCAGGTCGCGGTCATCCACCCATACAATGCCCTGAAAATACTGGTGGTGCTTTTTGATCTCCTTCGGGCGGACGGAAAAAACATACGCGGTTATATAATCCACCTTCACATGCCCGAGATATTTGACTTCATAGTTGGGCAGGTCTTCCGTGGTGAGCACGAAGGGCTGGATGTTGCGCATGGCGTCAATGTCTTGTTCAGTGATCATGACATCTTTCAGAGAACCCACCGGCGCGTAAGTGACCTTCTCAATGCGCTTGCCGCTGTCGTCAAAGAGGATGTCCCAGTCCTGTTGCCAATAACCCGTGACTTTGCCATCTGCATCCAGCGTTTCCACTTTATTGATCTGATGGTACGTATAATTGTCCCGCGCTTCCTTGAAGAGCTCCTCCTTGGCGGCGAACGTCTGGATAATCCGCTGTATTTCCACAGGGCTTGGGTCGGTCAGTTTTGCAGTGGGAGCTTCCTGGGCCTCCACAGTATGCCCGGCAGTTTGCGTCCCGTTCTGTGGCGTTTGGCCTGAGGGCTGCGGGGGAGGTAAAGCCGGCGGATTGGAGATATTGGTCACTTGGGGTCCGGGCCCGGGCAATTGCGGGCTGATGCCCGAAACAGAACTTGAAGTGGTGCCGGGCGACTCGGTCGCAGTCGCCGTCCTCGACGCCGCCTTTTTGCGGTTGCTTTCAACAATGGCGTCAATCAGCGCCTGGGTAGCCCCTTGCTTGCGAAACGTCTCGATCAACTCCGGCGTCAACTGGAAGTCAACGCCCCGCTCCTCGATAAGCGAAACCATCTTCGCTTCGGACGCTCCTCCAATCAGGAGCAGTGAGATATCGTCTTTGCTCAGCGGCTGGGCGCTCCAGGCCGGAAGCGCGAAGGCAAACCCCAGCGCCAGGATGATTGCAATCCACTTGATTGAGAATTTCGGCTGGAGAGCCTTATCTTTATCCATGCTTCGCGCCGGTCCCGAGTCGCCTTCCTGATTGCTTATTAGTGTAGAGGACGAATTCATACAAAAAGTTGCTCGGAGGCGCCACCGGCGTCGGGGCCTCGTTGGTCGGATTTGCCCTTCCTCGAGTTTTCCCGCTCGAACCTTTTCGGCCCGCGTATTTCTTTGAATTATACAACAGCATCCTGCTGGACTTATGCCAATACGAGGCCCCGTGCAGAGTAAAATCCTGTGTGCACGCATTTCCCCTGTGAAATTCCAGGCAGAAGCTTCCGGTCACTTCAGTTCAACCCAGGTCCTTCCCAGGTAAAGCCGTGCCGTCTTGCCGCTCGTGACCACTTGCAATGGTCTTGGGGTCTTGATTTTTGCGTCCCATTCCGCCGGGCATTCTGCAACTCTAGCACCGGCCTGGTTATAAAGCATGAATCTCGAACCCTGCCCTTCGGCAGCGCCATGGGACTTGGCCAGTCCGAAACCGTAGCTGCCGATAGCGACCGGATTGCCGCAAACATTCAGTTTCCCTTCCACAATCAGCATACCAAGATATTTCTCCTGGACCTGAGAGCTGTAACCGCTGGTATCGAGCAATCCTGCAATTACGCGCGCACCGGAGGGGGTAAGCACGAGGGCGGAATTACGCTTTTCGGTGGGAATCGCGTTTTCTTCGAGTACAAAATCTCTCGGTATGACTTTGTTGAACGCCTGTCCAGTCTCAACCTTGAAAACTCCCTGAGCACTGGCGGGTTGGACGGATATGGCTCCCAGCAGCAACGCAAAGATCACAATCATGCAGGTTTTCATAATTTCCTCCGCATTGGCTTGTCTCGGACGGTAAATATGCTACACTACCGAGTCGCACGGGCAAAGGGGACCGCTAAGAGCCGGGTTAGATTCCGCCGGTGAGGCCGGATTTCCTGCGCAACCTCTTGCTGCAAACTCCGTCGTGTTTTTTGATGCAAAATCGTGCTGGTCAGGCCGAGGTGATATATGGTCAAACGTCTGTTATTCTGCTTAGCTCTAATCGGACTTATCGCAATGCCTGGAAGCGCCCAAAACAACGGGTGGAAACAACTCTTCAATGGCAAAAACATGGACGGGTGGGAACACGTCGGTCCGGGCGGATTTAAGGTGGTCGATGGGCTGCTCGAATCTTACGGCGGCATGGGACTTCTGTGGTACACCCGCCAGAAATTCGGCAATTGCCAGATCCGCGTCGTCTATAAAATGCGTGACAAGAATGATAATTCCGGGGTCTTCATTCGCATCCCCATCGAGCCGCGCGAACCCTGGATGCCCGTCAATTATGGTTACGAGGTGCAGATCGATAACGACCCGGCCGGCGAGACCAAAGAATACCATTCAACCGGATGTCTTTACTCTATCTCGAAGGCCCTGGCGTATCCCGGCAAAGGATCCGGCCAGTGGAATACCATGCTGATTACGCTGGATGGGCCGCGGACGATCGTTTATGTGAACGGCGTGAAGGTGACGGATTACACTGAAGGACAGCCGGCGCCGCCGCGCAAGTTCGACTTTGAACCTACACGCGGCCCCAGACCCAACGAGGGTTATATTGGTCTTCAAAACCACAGCAACAAAGATGTTGTGTTTTTTAAGGAAGTTGCCGTTCGCCCATTGAAATAAACTTCAACTTCGGAGGCAACAATGGAAGATAAATTTTCACGGAGACGCTTCCTTCAATCGGCTGGAACAGCCGCCATAGGGGTCGGACTTTCTTTGCCTTCGCAGGCGCATGCAGGCAGCGGGGGCGACGATGCCACCGACCCTAAATCCATGGCCAGGATGTTTCCGGGGTGCTGCGCGTACTCCTTTTTGAGGTATTTGAAGAGCGGTCGAATGACGATGCAGGGCTTCATTGATGAAATCGTCAAAATGGGCTCCGTGGGAGCGGACATGACCGTTTACTGGTTTAAATCCACGGACCCTGCCTATCTGCTGGAACTCCGCCATCTGGCCTTCAAAAACGGTGTGCCGTTTTCGGGCGTGGCTTGCGGATCAAGCATGGTCCAGGCCAGCGCCGACAAACGCCGCGAAGTGCTCGAAGACATCAAGAAGTGGGTGGACGTTACCGACCAGTTGGGGGCTTCCCATCTTCGCGTTTTCGGCGGCAAGCTTCCGAAGGGCGCCACGGTAAAACAAGGGACCGACTGGGTGGTTGAGGTTATGAAGCCCGCTTGCGATTATGCGGGTAAGAAAGGAATCACACTGGGGATCGAGGACCATAGCGGCGTCACACAGAACGCCGATGTATGCCTGGAAATCATGCGCCGCGTGGATTCTCCCTACGCAGGGATCAACCTGGACATCACGCATTTTATACCCACTGGCAATGAGGACCCCTACGCCCAGATCAAGGCCTGCATCCCTTACGCAACACACACGCACATTCGCGACCACTTCGATGACGGCACGCCTATCGATATGGACCGAGTGTGGCAGATGTTCCGCGACGGCGGTTACAAAGGCTTTATGTCCGCCGAATACGAAGGCAAAGAAGATCCGATGACCGGCGTCCCCAAGCTCGTGAATAAAATCAAGGCACTCTGCGAAAAGTATTCCACCGCTTACGCATAGTTACCTTCGACGCATATCCTGAAGACGTGCAGAGGCATCATTCTGAGTCTCCCCTGCACATTGAAGATCGGAAGCCGTTCCTGCAAGGGACGGGAAGACCAACCCTGCCGCCAATTGAAAACGTTGTGCGCCTTGGCTATATTCATTTGAGGAGGGTCACCATGCCGATCTTTGAGTACCGATGCCGGGATTGCGGCACGAAATTCGAGAACATTTCCTATTCGTCGAATTCAGAGATTGTGTGCAAGAACTGTTCGAGCACTCAGGTTGAAAAGCTCCTCTCGGTTTTTGCCGTCGCCGGCACACCTCACCAGGGATTGTCATCGGAGCCCGGCCCTTGTCCCTGCGGAGCGCCGCGCCGCGGCATGTGCGGTGAATAACCGCGCGCTGAAGACTCAGCAAGTCTCCCGATTCCATTCCAGCCCTGCTGCCCTTGCGCTGATCAGGAAACAACAGCAAATCCGGTAAGGTCCGGATTGCCATTGTGCTTCCGTGCCGCCACTTCTCACAGCCAAAGACTGATGATGTATTATCGTGAATCAGATGTTGAAACCCAGCATGAGACTCCTCGAAACCCATAGGGAATTCAGGGAATGCGAAGCCGCGCAGAAGTCTATCTGGGGAGGGTTGGCCGCCTCCGCCGAAGTCATGCTCGTGGCGCAGAAGACGGGCGGAGCGGTACTGGGTGCATTTGTTAATGGAAAACTCGCCGGCTTCCTTTTTGCTCTTCTGGCCCGCCGCAATGGCAAGATCATTCACTGGTCGCACATGATGGGGGTCCTGCCTGAATACCGCGACCGCGGGTTAGGGTTTCAACTGAAGCTCGCGCACCGCAGAATTGCACTGTCGCAGGGCATCAAGTCCATCTGCTGGACCTACGATCCTCTCCAGAGCCGGAACGCCAGCCTGAACATCAGCAGGTTGGGCGCTCTCGTCGAGGAGTATGTTGTTGACTATTACGGGCGGTTTCCCAGCATGATTGAAAAAGGCCTTCCGAGCGACCGGTTTGTCGTGAACTGGCAGATTGCTTCCAGGCACGTCGAGCGCTGCCTTGCCGAGAGAAACCGCGAGCGCAATGTTCCGAACGCGCCAGTCATCAATTCGACCAGTAGGACCGATCGTGGATTACTTCTGAACCGGAAGATCGACCTCTCCCACCAGGAGGCGCGGCTGCTGGTCGAGATTCCATCCAACACGGACGACATGCGAACAAAGGCCTTGCGACTCGCCAGGAGTTGGCGGCTTCAAACTCGGAAGATATTTCTCGCGTATCTTTCGAATGGATATCGCGTCGCCAATTTCTTCACGCGCAGCGAGGGTTCCTGCGGACCGCGCTGTTTTTATCTACTCCAGCGAAATTGAGGTCCAAATTCCGCATCCGATTGTCCATTTTCCATCCTGCATAGCGGCAAGGCAGTTTCCCTGAATCCGGCGACAGAGGTAGAATAAATAACTTCGAGGAAACAAGAACCGTAGCTCTTATCCCAAGGGTGGCAGGTGAAGGGGTGTCACACGTCTGACAAGGTTGCGGGAAGAACCGATCTAAGCCGACCCCGGAAATCCATCACAGAGCGAAAGAGGAGTAATGCGACGCCCGAGTGACGTCTCCGAAGACAAGGGAAATCAGGGCTTTCATTTGTATGTGATGCGCCACGGCATCGCCGTCGCGAGGGGCGACCCGAACTTCACGGACGACGACAAACGCCCCCTGACGCCCGAAGGCAAAAAGAAACTTCGGGAAATCGCGAAGGGCCTGCTCCGTCTTGGTCTCAACGTGGACTCGGTGATCAGCAGTCCCCTCATGCGCGCTTCCGACACAGCCGCTATCGTAGCCGAAATCCTTTGCCCCCGCGTCAAAGTCGAGTTTTCAGATTATCTGCGGCCGGGTGGTTCGTTGCAGACTCTGGTCACGTCTCTCGGCAAGCGAGACGAACACCGCAGCGTGCTCGTAGTGGGTCACGAGCCTGACCTGAGCGAAGGCGTGGCAAAACTGATCGGCAATTCTCGCGCAAATTTCCAGTTTAAGAAAGGTGGATGCTGCCGGATCGATTTTGACAACTTCCCGCCGCGTCCGCCCGGAACGCTTGTCTGGTGGCTCACGCCGCGCGTGATGCGAAAAATCAGCTAGCGAATGTGCTGCGCCGGCGCAGTCTGCACTATCCTGCACACACACCGCCCGTACCCGCCTGCGGCGAAGGATTACCTTTCGAGAATCGTCATGTTCGGCGTTTCCGGCAAGCGCGGCAGTGTGAATACTGGAAACTCGCCCGTCAAGCTGTCAAGGAACGCCACGATGTCCTGGACATCCCTGCCATCGAGCGTCTTGTTCAACTGTGTTTTCGCCATCACCCGGACCGCCTCGTCCAGCGTTTTCACCGATCCGTTGTGAAAATACGGCGCGGTTACCTGCACATTGCGAAGCGAGGGCACGACAAACATGTGTCGGTCAGATTCCCGGCGCGTCACTTTCTGGCGGCCCATGTCTTCGTCCAGCTTGTATTGCTTCACGAAGGCATTGTCGGTGAAAAGAGGAAATTTCATATAGAAGCCCTTTCCCACCGGCTGTGCGGGGCCACTGAACATCGGACCGCTGTGGCAACTCGTGCACCCCGTCGATTCCATCAGCTTGAGCCCGCGCTGAGCTGCCGGGCTGAGCGCAGTCTTATCGCCTTCCATATACTTATCGTAGGGGCTGCCTGGAGTAATCAAAGTCCGCTCAAAACTCGCGATGGCTTTGGCGATGTTGTCGAACGTTATCGGCTGGCTGCCGCCAAAAACCTCAGCGAATTGCCGGCGATACCCCGGGATTGACTGAATTCGCTCGACAATCGCCTTTTCGGATGGCATCGCCATTTCAACGGGGTTCATCGGCGGTCCCTTTGCCTGGTCTTCCAGGCTTGCGGCGCGGCCGTCCCAGAACTGGACGCTCCGGAAGGCGGCGTTGAATACCGTTGGTGCGTTGCGGTCGCCAGGCTTTCCATGTGCTCCCAGAGAAACGGGCCGGTTGTCCGTCCCGTTTGACATGACGTTGTGGCAGGAATTGCAGGAAACCGTCCCCGTGATTGAAATTCGCGGGTCAAAGAAAAGTTGTTTTCCCAGTTCAACCTTCGCGGCCGTCTGTGGGTTGTCTTTGGGAATGGGAACATGAGAGGGCATCTGCGCCCACAACATGGCCGAAGTTGCAATCATCGGAATGCAACAAAGGCCAAGCTTCTTCCATGACGAAAAGCTGCCCATTTCTGAACCTCCATCACAACTGTATTCCTGATACCGGGTCCACCCCCCTGCAAGCAAGGCGGCGGAACGGCTGGTTCATTAGCGATAACAGTCCGTTAAACATGAGGTTCTGAAAACGATCTATTGGGGTGCGGCGGCAGCTTCCGCACCAGAGGCTTTGGCAGGTTTCTTTCCTTCGAGAGTCCGTAAAAAATTAACAAGGTCCCAGGTTTGATTTTCCTTCAGTCGTTTCGCCTCCCCAGGCATGGTAGCCGATCCGGTGTTAATAATGGCGAACAACTCCCCATCGGTACGCTTGGAGAAGGTCTCCGGCTTGGTAAAATCGGGCGGGCTGATGTGCATGATTTCGACCAGATCGCCTTTGCCGTCCCCGTTCTTCCCGTGGCACATGGCGCATTGCGTGGCAAACAGTTTCTTGCCCCGTTCAACGGATTCCTCCGTGAACGCCACAGGGTTTTTCCGGGCCTTCTCCTCCGGCGAGATAACAAACTGGTGCGGCACCTGTGCGGGGGCCTCCCCCGTGGATGGTGTTGTGGTTTGTGTGGATTGTCCACCCTTTTGAGGCTGGTTTTGCTGCCCCCGGGAAACTCCGATCATCAGCAGAAACAGGCAAACAGCTAACGCATATGGAGCACGCATGACCGGCACCTCTCTTTCAACAGGTTGCTGAGAAACACTTCAGACCGCACGTGACGGCGGGTTCATCCCGCCATAAGCTCAACGATTTCAATCTTGGTTGGCGGCATGAAGGCGCCACCACCCCTTCCTTCAACAACCTGTTAAATCCCTTTCTTCCACCTCCCGTCTCAAACCCGCCGCGTGCCTCCGCAAACGCTCTGGGCCATGCGGAGTGCGTTTTATTCCCCGTTTGTCATTCCCATCCGCCAGGAACCCAAAGAACGCAATCTGTAGGAGCCCAACACGCGCATGTAGTTGGCGCGTTCGAAAGCGGACGGGTCAGGGACCGACCGCAAAGCCAGGCTGCCCTGCATTTCACGGATCGACTCGTACTCGTGTTCCTCCATCCACCGGACCAGGTCCGTGCGGACCTGCGCCAGGTGTCCGATTCCGTTCCGGAGGAGCGCGGATGTCATCATGGCCACTCGTGCGCCCGCCATCATGGCCTTGAGCACGTCTTCCGCTCTGTGCACTCCGCCGGTAATCGCCAGGTCCGATCTCACATGCCCATAAAGGATGGCGACCCAGTGCAACCTCAGCAGCAACTCCTGAGAGGTGCTTAGGACCACCGTGGGCACGACCTCAAGGTTTTCAATATCGAAGTCAGGCTGGTAAAAACGGTTGAAGAGCACCAGAGCGTTCGCGCCGGCCTTGTCCAACTGCTGCGCGAAATTGGCCATGGCGCTGAAGTATGGTCCGAGCTTCACGGCAACGGGAATGCGAACGGTGTTCTTGATCTGCGTGACCAACTCGCAATAGGTCTTTTCGATTTCGACGCTGGTGAGGTCCGGCTTGGTTGGGACAAGATAAATGTTGAGTTCAAGCGCCGAAGCGCCGGCTTCCTCGATTTTTTTGGCGTATTTGACCCAACCGCCTGCGGAAGTGGCGTTCAGGCTGGCGATCACAGGGATATTGACGGTCTCCGTGGCCCGGCGGATGTGCTCCAGATAGCCTTCCGGGCCTCGATTGTAGCCCGTCATATCCGGCGGGGTGCCGGTAATGCCAAAGTTTGGCACGTGCTTGTAACGGCTCACCTCCGGCAGATAGCTCAGGGATTCGGGGTAACTCTCGGTCCCCGCAGAAAGGCCGCGATGCAGCGCTTCGCTTTCCCCGATGATCTGCTCTTCGAACAGCGAATGAAGGACCACGGCTCCAGCGCCCGCGTCTTCGATCTGGCGGATGTTATCGAGCACTTCAGACAGTGGTGAAGCGGAGGCCACAAGGGGACTTCGGAGTTCGAAGCCGAGGTAAGTTGTGCTCAGGTCCGTCATTTCTTCATTTCCTTCACGAATTCAGCAGCGTGCGAGTTAGCCAGTTTTGTGTACAGTTCCCACCGGGCCTTGATATCTTCCTCGGCGAGCTTCAGCGCCTGGTTCGCGACTTCCGGCCGGGACTGAACAAGCATCGTGTAACGGGTTTCGTTGTAAATGTATTTTTCAAGCGGCAGCGACGGCGGCCTGGAATCGATTTGCAGGGGGTTTTTACCCGCGCGGGCCAGAGCGGGGTTGTACCGGAAGAGCGGCCAGTAGCCGGACTGCACTGCGGCCTTTTGCTGTTCCAATCCGAACGCCAGATCATAACCGTGTGCGATGCAGTGGCTGTAAGCGATGATCAGTGAAGGCCCGTCGTAGGCTTCCGCCTCCAGGAACGCTTTGACCGTATGCGTATCGTTTCCGCCCATTGCCACGCACGCCACATAGACGTTGCCGTAGGTCATGGCCATCAAGGCCAGGTCTTTCTTGCGCGTCTCCTTGCCGCCCGCGGCGAACTTGGCGACGGCGGCGCGCGGCGTCGCCTTGGACATCTGTCCGCCGGTATTCGAGTAGACTTCGGTGTCCAGGACCAGGATGTTGACGTTCTTTCCGGACGCGAGCACATGGTCGAGGCCGCCGTAGCCAATATCATAGGCCCAGCCGTCTCCACCAATGATCCAAACGTCTTTCTTGACCAGAAAATCCGAAACGCCCAGCAGGTCCCGAGCGTCAAGCGAACCCGCACCGCGAAGCTTTTCCTTGAGGATTCGCACCCGCTCGCGCTGCCTCCTGATTCCGTCCTCCGTTCCCTGATCATCAGAGAGAATCTGGGCGGCCAGTTCCTCGCCGATCTGCCCGGCGAGCTTTTCAACAAGATATCGGGCATATTCGGCCTGCTTGTCCACGGCCAGGCGCATCCCGAGGCCGAATTCTGCATTGTCTTCGAACAGCGAGTTCGACCATGCCGGCCCCAGACCCTCGCGGTTGAAAGTGTACGGCGTGGTGGGAAGGTTCCCGCCGTATATCGACGAGCATCCGGTAGCGTTGGCGATCAGACAACGGTCGCCGAACAACTGCGTCATCAGCTTGATATAAGGTGTCTCTCCGCAACCTGCGCAGGCGCCGGAAAACTCAAACAGCGGCTCCAGCAGTTGCACGTCCTTCACCTGGCCCAGGCTCAGAGGACTGCGGTCCATTTCCGGCAATTGCAGGAAGAAATTCCAGTTCTCGCGTTCCTTCTCACGCAACGGCGCCTGCGGTTCCATGTTGATCGCCTTGTGGCGCGCCTCGCTCTTGCTTTTTGCCGGGCAGACCTGGACACACAGCGAGCAGCCCGTGCAGTCCTCCGGCGCGACCGCAAGCGTATAGCGAAGGTCCTTGAAGTCCTTCCATCGCGCAGGGGATGATTTGAAGCCGGCGGGCGCATTTTCGAGCAGCTTCGGATGATAAACCTTCGCCCGGATCACCGAGTGCGGGCAAACCAAAACACATTTGCCGCACTGGATGCACAGGTCACTGTCCCAGACAGGAATTTCAAGGGCGATATTTCTCTTCTCCCACTGCGCCGTGCCCGACGGAAACGTGCCGTCCGGACTGAAGGCGCTGACCGGGAGCAGATCGCCCTCGCCCGCAATAATCCGCGCCGTAACATTCCGGATAAATTCCGGCGCCTGTGGCGGAACGGGCGGCTGGATATCAAATCTGCCGGAGACCTGCTGCGGGACGGCAACTTCATGCAGATTATCCAGCGCACGGTCAACGGCGGCGAAGTTTTTCTGGACAATCGTCTCCCCGCGCTTGCCGTACGTTTTCTCGATCGATTGCTTGATCGCCCGGACGGCTTCATCGCGGGGCAGCACTCCACTCAGGGCGAAAAAGCAGGTCTGCATGACGGTATTGATCCGTCCGCCCATACCGGCTTCCCGGGCCACCTTGACGCCGTCAATCACGTAGAACCGAAGCTTCTTGTTGACGATGTGTTCCTGCGTTGTCCTCGGAAGATGGTCCCAGACCTCGTCCGGCCCGTAGGGAGAATTCAACAGGAACGTTGCTCCCGGCTCCGCGGCCTTCAGCACGTCGAACCGTTCGAGGAAGCCGAACTGGTGGCAGGCCACAAAATTCGCCCTGCTGATCAGGTAGGTGGAGTGAATCGGCTTCTTCCCGAACCGCAAATGCGAAACCGTGATTGACCCCGATTTCTTCGAGTCATAGACAAAGTAGCCCTGGGCATAGTTGTCCGTTTCTTCCCCGATGATTTTGATGGAGTTCTTGTTGGCGCTCACGGTGCCGTCGGAACCGAGGCCATAAAAGATCGCACGCACGGCATCGGCGTCTTCCGTGGAGAAATCCTGATCATAGGCAAGGCTGGTGTGCGAGACATCATCGACAATGCCGACGGTGAAATGGTTCCTCGGTTTCTCGCTCGATATTTCGTCCAGAACGGCTTTCACCATCGCCGGCGTAAATTCCTTGGAGGAAAGCCCGTACCGTCCTCCCACAACCCTTGGGATTGATTGGAATTTCGATTCCGGCGCCCCGTGGGTCTCATTCAGCGCCGCCACCACATCCATATAAAGCGGTTCGCCGATTGCCCCGGGTTCCTTGGTGCGGTCGAGCACTGCGATCGATTTCACCGTGGGCGGCAAGGCTGCAACAAATTGCTCTGCAGCAAACGGCCGGTAGAGCCGGACTTTAAGGAGGCCGACTTTCTCACCTTTCCCAATAAGGTGTTCAATGGTTTCCTGGGCCGCCTCCGCGCCCGAACCCATGATTACGATCACGCGTTCAGCGTCAGGCGCACCGGCATAATCGAACAAGTGATAGGACCGGCCGGTAATCCGTGCAAAACGGTCCATCACATTCTGGACGATCGTCGGGCAGGCCAGATAGTAGGGATTCGCGGCCTCGCGCGCCTGGAAAAAGACATCGGGGTTCTGCGCCGTGCCGCGGATAAAGGGATGGTCCGGGGAAAGCGCGCGCTCACGGTGGGCCCGCACTGATTCCGGATCGATCAGGGCACGGATCTCATCTTCTGCGATTTCTTCAACCTTGGCGATCTCATGCGAGGTGCGAAAACCGTCGAAGAAATGGAGGAACGGCACGCGCGATTCGAGCGCGGCGGCATGCGCAATCAGTCCTAGGTCCATCGATTCCTGGACGGTGTTGGAGGCCAGCAGGGCAAATCCCGTGGCGCGCGTGGCCATCACGTCGCTGTGGTCGCCAAAGATCGAGAGTGCATGCGTGGCCAGGGTCCGTGCCGCGACGTGAAGGACCACGGGCGTCAGTTCGCCCGCCATCTTGTACATGTTCGGAATCATCAGGAGCAGCCCCTGGGACGATGTGAAAGTAGTCCCCAGCGCGCCCGTCTGGACCGCTCCGTGCAAAGCGCCGGCGGCGCCGCCTTCGCTCTGCATCTCTATGACCCTGGGCACAGCCCCCCAGAGGTTCGGGCGGCCTTCCACGGCCCACTGGTCGGCCAGTTCACCCATGGGAGACGAAGGCGTGATCGGGTAGATGGCGATCACCTCGCTTACGGCATAGGCTACAGAGGCGGTGGCCTCGTTCCCGTCAATTGTTCGCCTTGCTCCGGGCATTGGGTTCCTCCGTGGTACGAAAGCTTTGTTACACCCTAAGGCTAGGCCACCGGCGGGGACCCCGCAGTGATCAGCGTCACAATTTTGGAGATCTCACGGCAGGCGGTAATGGCGTGTAAATTCAATCGGTTGGAGAAAGGGAGCGGCGCGGAAACGGTAGCGTCGCCTGAGCGCAGCCAGCCGGGTTGTATCTGGCCATGATTGTCTGTAGACTGTTCTTATCAGACCAAGTGGTTTCAGGACCCTGCCCGACGGCAGTGGCCGGGATCTACGGCTGTCTGCCACCGTTCGGGGAAAATACCGCGCCGCTTCAGGACCCCGGCATGGGCCGCTCAAAGAGACACCCGGCGTTTGACGTTATCAATTCCGCTTCTTCACCCGATCTGTTGCGGAACAGTCCGGAAGAAGATGGCTTAACAGCCGAGCACATCAACAAGATGTCCACCCCAGGGAACGGAGCGGATCGGCATGACGACACCCTGCCCGAAGAATGGGCCCGCGTCTCAGCGCTGGCACTGAAACACCTGGACCGCTGCATCTCAATTGAGCCCAAGGTCCTGCAAGGCGACGACCCCGACGCCATCCATGACCTGCGTGTAGCCTCCCGGCGCGCTCAGCAGGTGTTTCAACTCATCTACCCTTCACCGCAACCCGGAGAGGTTCGCAAGCTGTTGCGCGGACTTAAGCGTTCGCGGCGGGCGCTCTCAGAAATCAGGAATTACGACGTCCTGATTGAGCGAGTTGACGCTGCTCTTGCCCGCAAGCGCACCGCTCGGCGCGAGGTCTGGGAGGCCATTCGTGAACATTTGAAGCAGAGACGCTCGGCAAGGCTGGAAAGAGCCCTGCGCAAGCTGACCAAGGCCAATCTTTCAGCGATCTACGTCCACCTGAAAGAGTCTCTGCCCGGCGGCGGAGACCATTCTTCATCGGTCGGGGATTCGAAGCCGCGCGGCGAGGAACAGGACTTTACGGCTGACCGATTTTACGCGCGTATCAGCGATTCCCTGAATCGGGTCTGGACGGCCCTTGAACAGCAAATCGTCCTCTCGCACGACGAGCACACTTCGGCGGCCCTGCACCGCACGCGGATTGCCGCCAAGCGCGCCCGTTACCTGATCGAAGTCATCCATGCCTTTGGCGTTCCCGGCAGCAGGGAGGCATTGGTCCGGCTCAGAAGCCTTCAGACGCAGCTCGGCCACTGGCATGACCTTGTTGTGTTCGAAGAAGCTGTGCTCGAAATGATTGCCGACGCTCGATTCCTTCGCGACCACCTGGAGTTGGCCATCGAAATCGAGCGATTGATCCTGCGAAACCGGGCATTAAAGTCCAGGTTCGAGCAGAAGTATTTTGAAATGACGGGTGATAAGGCGGAGTTCGACAAAATCAGAGAATGGGTGCGAGGTGTGGCGGACTCGCCGGCCGCGCATTTCGCCCGGACCTAGCGCGGTGGTTCAGCACCCGGCCGTCTTGTCCTCCGCCAAAGGCGGTCCGCCGGGAACCGTGCTCTCGATCGGGGGCTCCAGCGCGGCCGGCGAAGGCGCGTGCGCGTGGTCAGCAAGAACTTCGCTGATTCCCTTTCGGAGATCTTCAAAGACGGCCGGAATGTCCCGGCTGGCATCAATCACCTTGAAGTGGTATTCCTCGACAAGATTTTCGAATTGCCCCAGCAGTGCCGTCTGGTACTTGTGGAAGCTGTCATACATGTCCTCGCTCGGGTGGAGGTCCATGCCGGATTCCCAGTAATCAAAGCCTGTTGAGAAAACGACACGGGGAATCAGGTCTTCCACGCCGATCCGCAAGTAGAATACGGCGTCGGGAACCAGGGCAAAGCTGTAAACGTTCCGGACCCACGCGGGCTCGATGCCGCGGACAACAGCGCGGGCGATCAGCGAATAGATGTAGCGGTCCGTCAGCACAACAAATCCTGCGCGCAGCGCCGGAACAATTTCGTTCTCCAGGCGGTCAGCGAAATCCGTGGCATAAAACAGGCTGAGCGTGACTCTGCCCAGCGTGTGTCCCTGCTTGGCCTGCTTGATGCCTTTTCCCGCCAGCTTCGAGCGCGTCATGCCGGTGTCCACAACGGCGTGTCCCTGCTGCTCGAGCCACGGCTTCAGCAGGCCGATCTGCGTGGAGCGCCCGACGCCGTCGGTGCCTTCGATAACAATCAGCTTGCCGGGAAGGTTTTCAAGGTCCATGCCCGGCAGGACCACGCCGTAGGTCGATCTCATGGCGCCACCCTCAGCCGCTTCGCCTGGGCCAGCTTGGCCTTCACAAGCTGCCGCATCCGGGACTGCTGCACTTCGATCGGCAGTGTGGCGTCCACTACCGTCAGTTCGAACTCGCTGATCATCTTTTCGTACTCTTTGAGGATCTGCCCCTGAAAAACCTCAAAGCTTTCGACCGGGTCGCCGCTCAGGCCGAGATCCATTCCGGCCTCGTAGAACTTGAAACCGCTGCGCCCGTTCATCAGCCGCTTCATAGCCACACCCAGCGGGACCCTGAAATAAAACGCCAGTGTGGGCTTGACAGCAAAGGCGTACAGTTCGCGGACCCAGGCGGGGTCCATGCCGCGGGCGACGTCGCGCGCGAAGGCCGTATAGATGTAGCGGTCGCAGAGGACCACGGCACCCGCCTTGAGCAGAGGGAGGATATTGTGCTCCATCCGGTCGGCAAAGTCCGTGGCATGGATCAGGCAGAAGCTTGCCGGGGTCAGCATTTTCTTCTTCTTGCCCCGCCGCGTGATGTCGCGCACCAGCGGAGAGGAGTTCCATTCGCTGAAGACCGTCCCGTAACCCTCGGCCCTCAGCCATTGGTGAAGAAGGGTCAACTGCGTGGATTTCCCGGAACCATCAATGCCCTCAACGACAAAAAGTTTCCCGGGAAAGCGATGTTCACCATACCGTTTCAAGTGAATGCCCCGCGATGCGGAAAATATTCCGGCTTCTCAACAACTATAGCATACCGGTCGGCCGCCTTGAAGTTGTAGCATAGGAAGAGGACAAGGTTTCTTGCAGCTCGCTGTAGGCTATCACTGTTTCTTTGGAGGTGCCCATCAATGCTCCATCCTTTAGCTGACTGGAAAGAATGGACGTCGTCCGGCGCAGTGCTTGCCGCCGCCCTCATAGCAGCCCACATCACTTACAGGATGCTCTTCTCTGCCGCTGAACGGCTTGCCCGGCGGACCGGAAGCGTCATCGACAGTTCCCTGGTCCGGCACGGGCGCCGGCCTGCCAGGCTCATCCTGCCGCTGCTGGCCCTCTTTTTCGCTCTCCCGGCCACTTCGCTGCCGGCCGGGCCCCTGGGTGTCATCCGGCATGCCATCGCCCTCGGGATGATTGCCTCGGTGGCCTGGCTGGTGATCATCCTGGTGGACGTGTTCGAAGACGTTGCCGCCGAAAAATACAAGATCGGGGTTGCGGATGATCTGCGCGCCCGCAAGATCCAGACGCAAATCCACGTGCTTCGCCGGACAGTCGCGGTCGTGGCCTGCATTGTTGCATTTTCCGTGATGCTGATGACCTTCCCCAGCATCCGCCAGTTCGGCGTGAGCCTTTTCGCCAGCGCCGGCATCGCCGGAATTATCATCGGCATGGCCGCGCGCCCGACGATTTCCAGCCTGCTTGCCGGGCTCCAGATTGCCCTCACGGAACCCATCCGTCTGGAGGACGTGGTCATCGTTGAAGGTGAATGGGGCTGGATTGAAGAAATCACCACAACCTACGTTGTTGTCCGCATCTGGGACCTGCGCCGGCTTGTAGTGCCGATTTCCTACTTCATTGAGCATCCCTTTCAGAACTGGACGCGCGTCACCGCTGACCTCCTCGGCACCGTCTTCCTTTACACCGATTACACCGTGCCCGTGGAAGAAATCCGGCAGGAGCTTCGCCGGGTCCTGAAAAGCACCGACCTGTGGGACGGGAAAGCCTGGGGACTTCAGGTTACTGATGCGCGTGAAACCACGATGGAATTGCGGGCCCTGATGAGCGCGGCGGACTCTTCCAAGGCCTAGGACCTGCGATGCCTGGTCCGCGAAAAACTGATTGCGTTTCTCCAGCAGAAATACCCGGAAAGCCTGCCGAGGACCCGCGTGGAGGTTGAACCGAAAGGCCCCATGCCTGTTATGCCCACACCGAGAGCGGCGCAGTCCGAAGGAAACTGCTGAACCCGTGGTTTATTTCAGCGCGCTGCGCAGAGATTCGATAATGGCGTTCGTGTCGGCGGGCGCGAGCGTCGAGGAGACAAAGTTGTAAGTCTTTCCGGAATTCAGAATGATGTGGAAGGTGCCGGTGCTCAGGCCAAAGAAAACATTGGGAGCAATCTCCTGGATATCGACCGGCTTCGCTCTGAAAACGACCTTCCCGTCCTGCTCATACCGAAGTTGGCCATTCTCCACAATCAACTGCCCTTTGGCTTTGTCCGGGTTCTGGAAAATGCTGGTTGCGTCGCCGAGGTTATAGACGCTGAACTGCTTTGCAGGCGCGCTGACCTGTGATTTCGAGGGACTGGATTTCGTCTGGCTTGCTTCAGTCACTTCAAAACCTGTCTCGACTTCGCTGTCGTCGGGATTGATGACAAAGAGGCTTGTCTTGCCGGCGGGGGCGTTGGGTGCAACCTCGATCTGCGCAACAAGCTGCGTCGATTTCTTGTAATCCGTCCCAAGGACGCGAATACCGGGATTTGAAAAGGCGACTTTGGCGCCCTCTTTGAAATTCTTTCCCGTCACTTTGACGCTTTCCTTGCTGCCCGGGGCGACTCCAGCCGGCTCCACTCTGGTAACCACAGGAGAATCGGCCTGCGAGGGCCGGCTCGCCTGCCGGGTATTGTTTGTTGCCGAACTGATTGTGAACGCAGCACGAGCCGACACGCCGGAGGGATTTGAAACATAGATTTGCGCCGTCCCGGCCTGCGCGAGTACGCCGACGGCAATGTCCGCGTCCAATTCCGTTTCGCTAATCCGCCGGGTTGCAATCACGTGGATAGCGGGGTCGGAGAAGGTCACATAAGCTCCAGGCAAGAAGTTTTCGCCCTCGATCTTCACCGTAGTTTTTCCACCCGGCTGGGCTTCTGAAGGCTGTACGCTCGCAATCTTCGGGGCGACATCCGGCGTCGCAACTTCGCGCACGACTGCGCTGGCACTGACGGCCGGCCCGGAGACCGCAAGCACAGCAGCCGTAATGACGCATGCCACGGCTGTCTGGACCGGCCCCAGGAACCGGTACCGTCCGCGCATCGATCTGCTGTCAGCCGCCAAAACGATAAAACCCGCTTCTGTCGGCGATTTCCTTCCATTCATCAGTTGTGCACGCGGCCACACTCGGGCCGCAATCGCCCGGAAGCCCGGTTTGGGGATTATTCCCCAGGCTTCGTTTTTTTGATGATTCCCTGCCCCTCGCGGATGGTCAGGATCTGGTTGACATCCACGTTCTCGAACTTTTCGACCTTCTGAGTCGTCGGCCATTTCACTTCGATCAGGTCGATCCTGGCGGCCTTTCCGACGCCGAAATGCAGGCGCAGATCGCTTTGCGACATCACGCTAGTTCCGCTGTGGACCTCATCCATCTGCCGGTGCTTGCCGGTGGTCACATAGACGCGAGCTCCGATGGCTGTGCGGTTGCAATGTGTGCCAATCAATTTGATTTTGATCCAGTTGTTTTTGTTGCCTCCGTCGTTGCGCAGAAGCGACGGCGGGTCGTTCATGTTGCAGATCACGATGTCAATGTCGCCGTCATTGTCGTAATCGCCGAATGCGCAACCGCGGCTCGAAAAGCGCTCGCTGACCCCCGGCCCCAACTGGTCCGAAACGTTCTTGAACCGCCCATTGCCGAGGTTCCGGTAAACAATGCGCGGCTCCTTGAACGTCTGGCTCAGGTGATACTTATCGATTTCAGGATAAACGTGGCCGTTCACCTGAAAGATGTCCGGCCAGCCGTCGTTGTCGTAATCCACAAAGCCGCAGCCCCATTTCACGTCCTGCGTGTCCTGCCCCACGCCGGCCATGAAAGTAACATCTGTAAACGTTCCGTCGCCGTTGTTGCGGTAAAGGTCGGAGGTGTCATCGGAAAAATTGGTCTTGAAGATGTCGAACCAGCCGTCGCAGTCATAATCAGCGACGCCCACGCCCATGCCGGCCTGCTCCTGTCCGTCCTCGTTATAGGCGACGCCCGCCATCACCCCGATATCTTCAAACGTGCCGTCGTGCTTGTTGTGGAACAGGATGCTTGGCTCAGAATCGACCGCAACATAAATGTCCGGCCAGCCGTCATTGTCAAAATCGTAAGACACAGCCGTAATCGAATACCTCGGGCCGGGCTTCAGAATTCCCGCCTTTTCCGACACGTCGGTGAACGTCCCATTGCCATTGTTGTGGTAAAGAATGTTCATCCCGCCGGGAAGTCCCCGCGGCCCGCACATCACCGGAATGCCCTTCCACTGGCAGTAGCCCGTCTGCCCCGGAACAGGAACCTTGGCAAGGTCCAGCACGATGTAATTCGCAACAAAAAGGTCCAGATAGCCGTCGCGGTCGTAATCAATCCAGGTGCAGCCGGAGCCCCAACGGACCTCTTCCTGATAGAGGCCCGCTTTCCTGGTGACATCGGTAAAAGTGCCGTCGCCGTTGTTGTGAAACAGGACGTTGTGCCCCCAGAAGGTCAGGAAAAGATCGTCCCAACCGTCGTTGTCGTAGTCGCCCACGCAAACGCCCGTCTGCCATCCCGTGCGTGCAAGTCCGGACTTCTCCGTCACGTCGGTGAACGTCCCGTCGCGGTTGTTCTTGTAAAGATGCGTCGTGGGCTGCTGGCCTGGCGGCCATTGCGTATCGAGGCGGGTCCCGTTGGTCAGATAGATGTCAATCCAACCGTCGTTGTCGTAATCAAAAAAGGCAATGCCGTTTCCCTTGGCTTCGATAATATATTTTTTGTGCTCGACGCCGCCCCACACGTTCACCGTGTTCAGCCCCGCCTCTTTTGCCACGTCAACGTAGGTAACCGGGATGGAATCGTCCGGATGGGGTACTTGTGCGGCCTGAAGGACAGGTATTCCCGACCATCTCCATATGGGCGTGGTCACGACTTCCATCAGTTTGGAACCCAGGAGAGCCGCTCCCGAGCCCAGGATATGGCGCCGCGAGAATTTCATGCCGAACTTAAGGTGCCGTCCGCTCCATGAGGGAGCCGTAAGTGTAAAGGCCGCTTTGTGCCGCCATGTTTGTGCAACGGCGGCTCCGCACCGCTGCGCGCCTGGATTTGTCGCGGGTGGGCGAGGCAGACTCCCTGCCCCCAGAGCCGCAAAACAAAGTCGTCGCTATGGACCAGGCGGCAATAAAAAAGCAATTATACTACACCCATCGCCCGTTCTGGACTGCTCACCAGACACCCCGCGCGGGTGATTTACGATCGCCGCGTTCTTCTCCGGCGATAACACATCATCGCAGCAACGGAGCGAACCACCCGCCCTGCTGTGCCGGTGAAGTGTGTTCGCGGACCTTATGTTTTGCGAAGGAGGGGTTTGGATTACGTCTTTCGGTAGAGCAAAGCCTTCTTGACTTCGCCGATGGCGCGGGTGACGTTGATGCCGCGCGGGCAGGCTTCAACACAGTTGAAAATCGTACGGCAGCGCCAGACGCCCTCCGTCGAGTTCAGGACGGCGAGGCGTTCTTCCTTGCCCTCGTCGCGGCTGTCAAAAATAAACCGGTGCGCGTTGACGATGGCGGCCGGCCCGACATATTCCGCGTTGACCCAGTACGACGGGCAGGAACTCGTGCACGCGCCACAAAGGATGCACTTTGTGGTGTCATCGAATTTCTCGCGATCTTCAACCGACTGATACCTCTCCTTCTCGGGTTGCGGGGAATGAGTGATGAAGTAGGGCTTGACCGCCCGGTATCCCGCGAAGAATGCATCCATATCCACCAGAAGGTCCTTAATCACGCGAAAGCCCGGCAACGGCTCTACCGTGATTTTTTCGCCAAGGTTCTTCAGCACCATCTTGCAGGCCAGGCCGTTGCGGCCGTTGATCTGCATCGCGTCGGACCCGCAGACGCCGTGCGCGCAGGAGCGGCGGTAGGTCAGCGTGCCGTCCACATACCACTTCACGTGGTTCAGGGCATCGAGCAGGCGGTCGGTCGGCTCGGCCTCGAACTTGTACTCCCCCCACCACGGCTGTGAGTCTTTTTCCGGATTGAAGCGCCGGATCCTCAGCGTCACCTGCATCGATCAGTACTTCCTTTCCATGGGCTGGAACTTTGTGATCTTCACCGGCTTATAGGATATCTCAATCCCATTCGGCCCAAGGTACGCCAGACTGTGCTTCAGGAAATTGGCGTCGTCACGTTTCGGGAAATCCTCGCGGAAGTGTGCTCCGCGGCTCTCCTTGCGGGCCAGCGCGCATTCCACCAGAACTTCCGAAAGGTCGATCAGGACCCCAAGTTCGAAAACTTCCATCAGTTCTGTGTTGTATTTCTTCCCGCGGTCTTCGATTCTGATGCGGCCGTAACGGTCGCGAATCTCTTTGAGTTTTTCGCGCATGGCGGTCAATGTCCCGGCGTCGCGAAAAACGGAGGCTTTGTCCATCATCTCCGTCTGGAGCGTCTCGCGGATGTCTGCGGCGCGCTCTGCACCTTTGCCGCTCATCAGCTTATCGATCATTTCGCGGGCGCGCTCTTCCGGCTTTTCGCTGAGCGGCGGCAGATCGTTCTCCTTGATGAAGCGTGCAGCATGCCGCCCGCTCCGCCGCCCGAAGACCAGAATATCCACCAGAGAGTTTGTCCCCAGGCGGTTCGCTCCGTGCACAGAAACGCAGGCCGTCTCGCCCGCGGCATACAGCCCGGGCAGCGGCGTGTTCTTATCATCAATCACGACGCGGCCGTCATTGTCGGTCGGAATGCCACCCATGGCGTAGTGCGCCGTGGGCTGCACGGGAACCAGTTCCCTGGCAGGCTCGATGCCAAGATAAGTCCTTACAAAGCCGGTAATATCGGGCAGCTTCAGGTCCAGCACTTCGCGGCCAAGGTGTGTCATATCAAGGTGCAGATAATTCTTGCCCTCGATGCCGCGGCCTTCGCGGATTTCACGGTACATGGCGCGTGAAACCATATCGCGCGGGGCGAGATCGAGCAACGTCGGTGCATAGCGCTCCATGAAGCGCTCGCCGTTTCTGTTTCTCAGAATCGCCCCCTCGCCGCGCGCGGCCTCGCTCAGCAGGATGCCCATCTTGTAAATCCCCGTGGGATGGAACTGGAAGAACTCCATGTCCTCGAGAGGGACCCCTCGCCTGTAAACGACCCCCATTCCATCGCCCGTCAGGGCGTGCGCATTCGACGTGACTTTATAGACCCTGCCGAAACCACCGGTAGCGAAAACAACGGCCTTGGCGTGGAAAGTATGCAACTCACCCGTGGCCAGGCAGAAAGCCACGACGCCGGCGCACCGGCCGTGTTCGATCAGAAGGTCCAGCACGTGATACTCGTCGAAGAAGTGCACCTGATTCTTCAGGCACTGCTGGTACATGGTCTGGAGGATCATGTGGCCCGTGCGGTCCGCCGCGTAGCAGGAACGCCGCACCGGCGCCTTGCCGAACTCGCGCGTATGGCCGCCGAAGGGCCGCTGGGCGATCTTGCCTTCCGGCGTGCGGCTGAATGGCAGACCCCAGTGTTCGAGGTCATAAACGGTTTCGATGGCTTCGCGGCAGAGGATTTCCACCGCGTCCTGATCGGCAAGGTAGTCGCTCCCCTTGACCGTATCGAACATGTGCCATTCCCAGTGGTCCTCCTCGTGGTTGCCAAGCGCCGCGCCGATGCCGCCCTGCGCCGCGCCGGTGTGCGAGCGCGTCGGATAAAGCTTGCTGATCACGGCCACCTGACCGTGCGGGTAGAGTTGCATCGCGGCCATCAGACCCGCGCCGCCTGCCCCGATAATCAATGCATCATAGCGATGGACCATCCGTTAAACCTCGATTCGTTGCTTCCTGCAACTGCCTCGTATCAGAGGACCCAAAGTTCCAAACTGTCATCCTGAGGAGTTGCGGCTTCCGGGGACGACGAGGGACCTCGGCAAAGGCCTGAAATTCCATCATGCGGGACGCCTCGCCTGGCTCAGCATGACTTACCCACAGCTTCTGTTCCTGCCCTCTAAAACGGCTTCGCAGGATTGAACGTCAGAATCACCAGCGAACCCAGCACCAGGAAGATGAATCCCAGCACATAAAGCGAGGCGAGCGAAAAAACCCGCCAGCCGCGCGCTCCGACGTAGTCGTCGATCATCACCCGCACGCCGTTCACCCCGTGGATCAGCGCCAGCCAGAGCATCACCACGTCATACGTTCGCCAGAACGGAGTGGCATAGCGCTGGACCACGAAGTTATAATTAATCACTTCCACATTGTTAATAATATGCATGATGACCAGATGCCACAGGACCATCACCAGCAAGACAACTCCGGACACTCGCATGAAAATCCATCCCGCCAGTTCCAGTCCGCCTTCCGGCCTGGGCCGTCCCGCTCCGTTCATCACCGCCCTCCTACTTCACAATCCACGCCAGCATGTAAATCGCGGCGGGCACAAAGATCACGATAAAAGCCGCCACGACGGCGTAAAAAAGCTTCTTCTGCGCCGACATCGTTTCCGGCCGGAAATCCATGATGATAATCCGTACGCCGTTCAGCGCGTGGTACAGCACGGCGCCGGCCAGGACCGCCTCACCCACGCGAAACACCGGGTGCCGGTAGAGGGCCATGGCCTCGTTATAGTAAGCCGGTCCCCAGCCGATCATCGCGGTGTCAATAATGTGCGCCAGCAGGAATACAAAGACGCCGATTCCCGTGAGGCGGTGCAGCAGCCATGCCAACTGGCCCATACCTCCACGGTATGTCACATACTTTGAGATTTTGCCCATGACAAAGAGGCTCTCCCTGAAGACAACTGAAGGTCTTTCTTCTTGAATCGTCATTGTATGGCAAAGGTTACACGGTTGGCAATGGCTTGCAGTCCCTGCCGCCCCCATGCGCCCGCGACTACAACATCCCGTGATTCCGGTTTAGACTGTTCCCTCCGGGGAACCGATCGTCCAGTTCGCGGCGAAGAACCGTGCGTTTGCTCAGGCGACGGCGGCGAAAGCGCCCGAGAATCAGTTCAGGAGATAAACCGATGCGAGACTTCAACAGCCTTTCTGAAAAAGAAATCCTGGCGCTTGCCATTTCGCTCGAAGAAGAGGACGAGCGCATCTATGCCGATTTTGCGGAGGGTCTGCGGCAGAACTTCCCGGCGTCGGCCGCAGTCTTCGACGGCATGCGTGAGGAGGAGTCCGACCACCGCCGCCGCCTGCTGGAACTCTACCGGCAGAAATTCGGAGAGCACATTCCACTCATCCGCCGCCAGGACGTCCGGGGGTTTGTCCAGCGCCAGCCCGTCTGGCTGATTCAGCCGCTCAACATCCAGAAAATCCGCAACCAGGTGAGCGCCATGGAGGTCGAGACACGCCGCTTCTACGAACGGGCCGCCTCACGCGCCACCGATGCCGGCATACGGCAACTGCTCGACGATCTTGCCCAGGTCGAGCGCACGCATTCGAGCCGCGCCGAGGCGCTCGAGCGTGAAAAGCTCGGCGCGGGCGCCAGAGAACAGGAGGCGGAGTCCCAGCGTCGGCTCTTCGTGCTGCAGATCGTCCAGCCGGGACTCGCCGGGCTGATGGATGGCTCCGTCTCAACGCTCGCACCAATCTTTGCCGCGGCTTTTGCCACGATGAGCACCCACGATGCCTTTGCCGTTGGACTGGCGGCCTCGGTCGGGGCGGGCATCAGCATGGGTTTTGCCGAAGCCCTCTCCGATGACGGCAACCTCACCGGCCGCGGGCATCCGTGGCTGCGCGGGGCCGTTTGCGGCCTGATGACCACGCTGGGGGGCATCGGCCATACCCTGCCCTTCCTCATCGGGCGGTTTGAGATCGCCACAACGATTGCCGTGATCGTGGTCCTGCTGGAACTGAGCACGATCTCGTGGGTGCGCCATCGCTATATGGACACTCCGGCGCTCTCCGCCGCCGTTCAGGTCCTGCTCGGCGGCGTGCTCGTCTTCCTCGCCGGCATCCTCATAGGAAAATCTTAGGCTACTTGACCTGCACGGGAACAACGCCCGTCTTCGGCGGCGCGTACCACCACAACTTTCCCGCATTGTCGTAAAACTGGAGAACAGGCATTCCATCAACAATCGCCATGCGCCCCATCACGCGGCCGTTCAGGCCCGTCAGGTCGAATTCCCGGGCGGCGACCCTGTTGCGGATATATGATGGCGTTGTTCGCTGAGCATAGGCATCGAAGCCGGTCAGCAGAGCGGCCCCTGTGAGAATGACCAACAGCAGCAGAACGCCGACCTTCCAGCGGCGGTTTGCTCTTTCGAGCGCGCTGATGCGCCGGCTGAGATATTCAAGATCATGGCCCTGTTCCGTCATGGGAACTCCTCCAACCAGGTTTATCAGGACCTTCGCCGCCCGCTGCGTGCTTTCACCCTCCCGTCTTTCAACGCACCCGTCGAACCTCCCGCCTTCTTCACGGAGAGAAGAATAGGGCGATGAGACAGCTTCTCAGTTCCGGTGCACAGGGACCGTGGGTTCTTTTATCCTCGAATGAGCGGAACCTCCAGTGTTCGGCCCACGCGCTGATGCCGCTTCGGAACTTGCTGAGCCGGCATCGAGAGCCTTACAAGGCGGCGACTCGGTCCATTCGCGTTGGATGCCGTCTTGTTGCGCACGTTGCCTGGCCGTACGCCCTGCGGAGAGAAAAACGGACTTGACAAAACGTACGCTACTATGCTAGTCTTTTGAGCAGCCTGTGGCCGGATGCAGGCGCCGGCACGAATGGCGGAAAGGAACAGCATGGTTGCGTACCGGATGACTCGTGCAGAGCGGACGGGCCGAAGCCCGGGTAGGGCTGAGCTTGCTAGCCCGTTGCGCTCCCCGGGAAGGAATCCGCGTGGGACAGAAAATTCCATTTTTGCAAAAACGAACCGGAGAAGTTATTGAAAACAAAGGATCGGCATTCCAAAATGGGACAAAACGAACCTGAAAACGAAGCGGAGAACTTGTTGAAAGCAAATGCCTGTGGAAAAAACGAACCGAAGCGGGACAAAAAGCGAATCCTGCTAACTCTTTGAGAATAAAGGGAGAGTGAAATCGGCATGGAGCCGGTCGCGGGGCTACATGAACTGTTTGCCCTAGCCTCAGGGGATGCCGCCTGGCGCAACCCATCGATCACGTGTCCGCAGCCCGTGAAGAAAGACCGCTTGCCATCGCCTTGCGGTGCGCGAGAAACTTCTCAAACCGGCGCGGCAATCCCTCGCGGCGTGTCAAATGACCCCGCTCGTATTTGAACTCTGCGGCGCGCGCTCCCTCCAGGCCGATCGTTACCAGTGCCGCTACGTCAAGGCCCTGCTCGGCGCGGTCAAGTTGCTCGGGGCTGGAGAAGATCGCCGGTGAGCGGGGCATGAAGCGCGGACAGCAGTCTTCAAAAGGCTCGCATGAAATCTCATAGGTCCCAATACGTCGTGCCAGGCGGAGTATCTCTTCCTTGTCATCACCGGCCAGCGGGCGATAAACCGGCACATCGATGCCACGGTCGATAGAAGCCAGATTGTGGAGGGTCTGTGAAGCCACCTGCGAAACACTGTCGCCGGTTACAATTCCTAGTGCGCGCTCGACGCGGCAGATTTCTCGGCTGATGCGCGCCATCAGGCGGCGGTAGAGCAGCACGCGCAGGTTTTCGGGGGCCCCGGCCACGATCTGGCGCTGAATGGAATCGAAGGGAACGAGGTAAAGACGGGAGGTAAATTGATAGGGCGTCAGCACGCGCACCATGCGCTCGGCAATGGCAGTCGAAGGCCCGCTGGCGGGCGACGCGCTGCCGTAAAAGTGCACAAAGATCAGGTGTACTCCGCGCCGCATCATCTTGTACGCGGCGACGCCGGAATCGAAACCTCCCGACAGCAGCATCACCAGGCGTCCGCCCGTCGCCGCGGGAAGTCCGCCGGGCCCTTCGGCGCGTTCAGCATAGACCAGCACTTTTCCGGGAACCACTTCCACCTGGCAGGTCACTTCCGGTTCCGTGAGGTCCACTCGGACGTCGTTCCTGATGGGGCGCAAGGTCGCGAGGATTTCGCGCCCGACTTCGCGTTCGATTTCCATCGAGCCGGCGCCGATCGAGCGGTCAGAGATCTTCGCTCGCACGGCGAAGCTGCGGGGGTTGATCCGCTCCATCAGGCGGCAGGCGCAGCGGGTGAGTTCCGGAATTCCTCCGGCAACTTCCCACGCGATGCCGATATAGGCGAGACCAAAAACTTTCTGAAGGCGCTCCACCATCACAGGCAGCAGGCTCTCATGCGGCACGGGAACCAGCAGGCGGTCGGCGATGATTTCGAGCGGACAGGGAAGAATGTCTTCCAGGCTGCGCTTGATGGCCGCAACCAGCCGGCTGCGGAAGAAACGCTTGTTCCCTCCCTTCAGCCAGATCTCATGGTAATGCAGGACCAGCACGCGCTTTGCGGCCTCGGGCAATGCCTGAGTGATCTGTTGGAGCGACGCCTGTTCAGCCAAAAATCAAACCCTCCGCCTGAAGATCATCACACGGGACCTCGCCCTGTTTCAACTTGTGATGAACTTCAGCCTGTGCGAGTGGACCTCGTGGATAGCCTGACTAACCTTAGGATATCGGCAATCCCCAGCGCGGGCAAGAAATCAGTTACGAAGATTGAAAATCGCCCGCGACCTCCAGACCCATGGGAGCCTGCCGAGGGGGCTTCGTCCCGGCACGAAGCGGCCTTCGCATCGGCCGATTGTCGCTATGTGCCCAAGAGTTGCCGTGATATGCTTCCCTGGACTGGTTGGTCGGCCTCAGGATCGGCCACCGGACGAAACTTTCGGCGGTCATCGCGAAAATCGAAGGCGGATTCATCGGCATGACGCGAATTCATGCTCTGGCAATTGCAACCCTCAGCCTGTGGACCGGGTGGACCCTGTTCATGTGGTTCGCGGCGACGCGCAGCTTCAGGACCGCGGACCGCGTGCTGAAGTCGCCCCCTCCGCAATTCACAAACGCTGTCCAGGGAATGAACCCCGAGCAAACGCGCGAGGTCTTGCGTTATCTCGCTTCGGAAATCAACCGCACTTATTTCCGCGCCTACGGCCTGGGACAGATCGTGTTGGGCGCCGTTCTCCTGGTTCTGGTGGCGTCAAGGCCGTCGCGCAATACGGTGGATACATCGATCGCCGCTTTAATGCTCTTTATCGCAATTGTTCTGACGCTCGGTGTGATGCCGCAGATCATTTCGCTCGGGAGAACCATTGACTTCCTGCCGCGCACGCCGCCGCCGCCCGGCTACCAGCGCTTCTGGAAGCTGCACGCCATGTTTACAGGGCTTGATGGCGTAAAACTCGCAGGTGGGGTCATTCTTCTGGTCCGACTGATTCTGTTTCAGTGACCTCGGTCCCCGCAGCTGATCCTGTCTCTGTGAATGCGGCTGGCAGACGGGCACTCGACCGGTTGATTTTGCAACCCAATTAGAACCGGTTCGAGACGGAGGTTTTACGAAGTGCAGCGTGCCTCATGCAGCTTGCGTGTCTTGACACGATTTGTGCCCGATGGCAACATGAATCGTGCCGCTAAATCAGGGCCGGCTTTCTGTCGGTGCGCCGGCCGGTGGCGGCCCCCGCAACAGTTTGTGCCGAAGTGGCGGAATTGGCAGACGCGCTACATTCAGGGTGTAGTGCCCGTCAGGGCGTGGAGGTTCGAGTCCTCTCTTCGGCACCATGATCCATCGGCCTGTCATTTCCACATTAAAGCTGAACCAGGGAAGATTGCCGCAGATCCCATGACGTCCGCATCACACGATTTTCACAACCGCGGTCGAGTGGACGGAATGCAGAAAGTTGTGAAGGCCCAGTCGGAGGTGCACGGCTATGGATCGAGGTGAAACAGGCAGGGAACGCCGTCCGCGGTTGCAGCGAATCGGCGCCGCGGTTGTTGCTGGCGCCTGTCTTGCCGTGCTCGGGTATTGGAATTCAGGATGCGCACACGCAGCCCTCCGCGAATTGAACTACCGATGCAACTTCAGCCCAAAGGAAATGAGCGGCTGGACGTTTCCGCACGCTGAGGACTGGGTAAGCAAGACGGAAGACGGCATGTCATATTTGCAAATGCTGCGGCCCCGCGACCCTGGCGTGCCGCGCCGCCCGCTCCAGTTTGCACGCCTTACAAACGTAAACGTGGGCAGTTTCGACCTGAGCGTCAAAACACGGCGCAAAGGCCGCTCGATGATCATTGTCTTCAACTACATCGACACGCTTCATTTCTACTACACGCACGTCTCGGGTGATCGCGGCACAGTCCAGCCGGTCCACAACGGCATATTCCTTGTCGATAGCGCTCCACGCCGCAGAATCGCCGGGCTTGAAGCGCAGCCTGCGTTGCCCGACACAAACTGGCACACTATTCGAGTCGTGCGAAACGCTGAGACCGGTTTGATTCAGGTCTATTCAGACGTCCAAAAAAAGCCGTTGTTCTCAGTGGTCGATTGCCACTTCACGTGCGGGGAGGTGGGGTTGGGATCGTTTGATGAGACGGGAGACTTTACCGATTTTCAGCTTCGCTCAAGCGACGCAGGCTGCACAACGAAGGCAACGTCTTCAGCACAGGCGCTGCTTCAGAAGCCATCCTTCCTGCCTTAGCAAGCGTCGGCTGGGCCGATCATAGCTCCAGGAGGCACGTGGCTACAATGCACAATCTTCCGTTCCAAACAGCCATTCGGCGTAAGAAGCAGCCGGTTGCCGCCCTCACTCCGAATGGCCCGAAGGGGAAATGCCATAAACTTCTACAGTCTGACAATTGGCGAAGGCTCGCCGGCAGCCACGCCATTGAGCCTTGCCAACCTGCCAATCATTACGGTGCCGTGCAGCCGGTGAATGCGAAGTTCAGCGTCGGCTCGTTGCTGGCGTTCACCGTGCTTCCCGAACTTACGGTCACCGACTTACTGGTCATCGAGGTCGGAGAGCACGTCATCAGACCGTTCGAGCCGTCCGCAAGTGCATTGACCGTATAACTCGCCTGGCTCGTCGAAGCGGGTGCTGTAAAGGAGAACGACGACGTGCTGTAAGTCCCGATGGCCGGCGAGCTTGCCGGTACGCTCAACGAATAAGCCGTGCAATCGGCGGAGGAGGTAGCACAACCGGCTGTCGGAGTCGTTGAATTTGTTGTGAAGTCAGGAGGTTGAGATGTCGCCATAAAGACCGGAATGGTAACCTTGATTGTCGAACTTCCATTCGTCACTGACTGCAAAGCGGAAATCTCTACGCTGCCGGCAACCGGCGTGCCATTGTTCGTGGAAGTAATCTGGCCGGAGATTGTACCGGGGCAAGTGGATCCGACAGGGCAATTCAAACTGGTCGTAGCGGTTTCAGCATAGAGTGGAACATTGCCCACGTTGGCCCCAATCGGCACCGCAAACAGAATGGTGGGGTTATAAGTCGTAGTAGTAGTAGTCACGGTCCCTGATTGCGTCGTCTGGCCGGCAATGACAATGTCGAAATTGGTATTGCTGGCAGGCAGCGGGCAGAATGAGAAGCTTCCGTCCGACCCCGTCATGCCCGACATCACAACGCGGTCTGTTGTGGCGTCGTTCGGATCCGGTTGTTCGAGCAGCACAAGAGCGTTCGGAATCGCGGCACCGCTCGAAGAGTCAACCGCCTTGCCGCTGATAACGCTGTTGTTGAGACTCACTTCTCCGGCGTGCAGCACAGGCTTCAGGCGATACTGGCCGTTGCCTTCCTGAACGATGGAAGCGCAACTGTCGAAGTCGATATTAAAGTCCGTGTTCTGTCCCGCCGTGACCATAAGTCCGCCATTGGCGATCTGCGAGGCCGGAATCTTGATGCCGGTCTGGGCTTCGCTGGACAAATCCAGTTCATAGCTCGTGGAACTGCCGTGCGGGACTACACAGTTGAAACCGGTGGAGCAAGCGTTGCTGGATGGTCCCGACGAGGCATTATTGGCCAGAAGGATCAGCCGGATCTGCTGATATTTTCCCGGCGGCAACTGCTGCTGAGCGAGGAGGTACAGCGTTCCGCAAAAGTTAGGCGTCGCACTGGGGTTCAGCGTCATCAGGTCCACCTGCTTGGGCGCGCTGGTCAGATCAACCAGTGTTTGCCATCCGCTGTCATTAGGTCCGGCGTTGGAATTAATATTGGCCTCTACTTTCGTGATCGTTACATAAACGTGGTCATACAGTGCCGAGCAAGTTGGAGGGTCACTAACATAGGTCTTGACCGTCCCGGTTGTTGGGGTGTTCGAAGATGAGTTGCTGCTCCCGCAACTGATCATGACAGCAACCACTGCTGATAAAGCTAATGAAAGCCCTAAAATCGTGCTCGTGTTCAAGCGTGTCTTTTTCATAGGTTCCATTCTCCCGTTTGACCAACGTGATCATTCGTTCTTGTGATTCAGTTCGAGATCGAGTGTGACCTGAGCGATACATGCCGTACCGCACAGGTTCGAAACTTTTAAAGTCTGTGCGCTCAAAAGACAAGTCGAGCCTTAGGATGCCTGGCTCACGTTGCTAGGTTGCTTGCGATCGCAACCGAAGCCGCCTGTTCGCCTTCGCACTTCTTTCGCGAGCCCGGCGGCACATCCAAATGAGCTTTTACCTTCCGTCTTATTTATCATCATCATAAGTCGATGGTCAATAGTTTGCTAATCAGTAACCAACTAGTAATCCACGCGCCCTCCTCTTAGCCTCATAATTACGAATCCTCCATCCTGCAAGACAGACAAGGGCACGCCACAAAGGGGTCCTCGAATCAACCATCCCGTCGTTTCCTGAGCCCTTGTCTGTCCTTGCAGTGACCCGACGGCCATTTCAGTTCGAGGGTCGATGTTGCAGATCGGCGACGGCCGGCTGTGCCGCCGTCCCGCTGGCATTATTCGATGTAGCCGTGCTAATCGTTCCATTGTTGCCGCCTGTGCTCGAGGCAGACATTTGGCTGCCCTGGTATTTCGGAGCGCTGACGTAACCGTGCATGTGGTTTTTGGTAATGCTGTTGATGACAAGCTGAACCGGCTGACCTTCCTGTTCGGTATAAAACACCACGGGCTCGTAAATATTAACGTGCTTTTTCGCCATTTGGCGGTCGTTCACAATCACCTGAAGATCGCAGAACTCGTGCTTGGCGTTCGTTTTTCGCAGCGACACTTCAATCGGGCCAACGCGCTGGAATTGCTTCGATTTGTAAATGTCGAATTCGTAATAGTTGCGCTCACCTTTCTTTTCCAGTTCGACGAGTTCGGCATGCGTCTTGGCAATGGAGCCGCTCAACTCGTTTCGTGTGGAATCCAGATTACTTTGGAGCTCTGAACGGGTATTCTGGAGGTCCTGCTGGGTCGATTCGATCGCTTTTTGGTGAGCAGCAAGTTCCGCCTGCACCTGCTTCCATCGCGGGTCATCTTTATTCACCACTTTTCTCGCAGCGGCGTGCTGGTACATACGCTGACGCCTGAGCGCCGCTTCTTTCTCCGCCCTTTCGCGCTCAGCCTGCTGCGCCTGAAGGGTGTTCAATTCAGACGTAAGATTTTGAAGTTGCCCTTGCGTTTGTGTCAGCGATGCCGTCAGTTCCTCGTTGCGCGCGGACAACTGCTGGGCGACTTTTCGTTGCTGCACGATGAAGCCTACCGCAACCGCAGCGATGCACAGGACAACGACTGCGGCCACCCACAGGGAGTTCGTTGACCGCTGTGGGGCCCCAGAGATATCGCGGGGTTCATTCTGGTCCTGGTTCCTGAACGAATTCGAATTCTGGTTTTCTTCCATGGTTCACTCTCCCCGTCGGACTATTGAACTACTGGCACAAGATCGGGATCCACCAATGAAATTGAGTTCGGATCCAGCTTGATCGGGGCCGCGCCTTGAAAAGACATGCCAAGGGTTTGGCGTGCCTCATGGTGAATCCCCCATACACCGCCAGTAACCATGCGAATGTGGAATCGCTTATGCCGCACGCGGAATAAGCGCCGCAAAGTAGTAGAGCAAGCGTCGTGCCATTAGGAATGAACGCTAACCCGTTATGGTTCAGAGGATTAAGGCTTCAGGCCGGGGTTTCATGGCCTGGTAAATGAGTATAGACTTCTTAAAAGAGGGAAAAATCTCCATAGCTCGCAGGCGGAATTCTGCTCCTGATTACTACGGCCTTGAGACCTCCAAGCGGCAGTTCACGCTTCCAGGTGTGAGCTGCCGGCCCTCGTTTTCATCTTTCGGTCTCAGGATGCGCCGTCCGAAGCGCCGTGGCGGAATGTTCATCAACTTGTCATACACTATCCGGAATATCGATGGAAACCCACCGCCCTTCCCGGGCCGCCTGATAAATCGCTTGCATTACCGCAACGTCGCGAAGCCCCTGGATGCCGTCAGGCTCCGGGTCCCGACCGCGACGGATATTGTCAGCGAAAGCATCCAGTTCGAGAGCAAACTCATCGATCACCTTGAAACGCTTCTCAAACCAGCGGGCGCCGATCTTCCCGAACAGCCGCCTCTCTTCTTCGTACGCGAACGCCGGATCAAGGGATGCCCAGCCTTTTTCCCCAAATACTTTCAGGAAATTGGCTTGGGCCGCCCCAAAACTGGCGCTTGCCTGCAGGACAAGATCTTCAGGGAATTTCAGTTGAAAGCTGATGTTCTCTTCAACGCTGGTGTAGTGCACAGGATCAGTTGACCAGGCGAAAGCGTTGGCTTCAACCGGTTCCTTGCCCGTCAGCCAGCGAACCGTGTTGATGCAGTAAACACCAACGTCCACCAGTGATCCGCCGCCGGATACGCGGCTGTCAAGGTGCCAGTTTCCCGCCCTCCTATCGGGGGGAATGAAAATAGTGAAGGCTGAGTGGATGATCTTCAACCGGCCCAGGCTCCCGTCCGCAACGAGCTTCTTTAAAGCGAGGCTGGCCGGTTCAAAGTATTTGCGATAAGCAATCATCAGCCGGACTTTATTCTCCCGGCAGGCTTGAATCATCTGCCGGCACTCCTCGACCGTCGTAGCCATGGGCTTCTCACAAAGAACATGGCGACCGGCGTTAGCAGCCTGAACGGAAAATCGCGCGTGGCTTCCGTTGTCTGTCGCAATGAAAACCGCGTTGACGTCGGGATTCGTCAGGCAGCGATCAAATTCATCATAGGTATAGGCGGAGCTTGCGCCAAAGCTCGCTGCCAGGCGCTTCCCTTTTTTCGGATCGCCGCTCACCACAGCCGCCAGTTTTGCTCTTTTGCTGTGGCGAAACGCTGGAAGGATGGCGCGCTGAGAAATCCTCCCGAGCCCTACTACGGCGAACCCAATTCGTTTACTCTCCGGCATTCAACACTCCTTATCGGGAATGCAGTCAGTTTACACCCGAACGAACAATTCTTTGCGAATCAATATATTCCAGACACCAAGTGGCTGGAAAGAGAAAGTAAAGCGAAGAAACCGGAATGACGGTCAACCGGAGTTCGTATTCGGCTTGACTTCTGCATTGGAAGGTCTAAATTATTAGCAGGAGGCACAGAGGTTGCTCTGCGATCCGCCGGTTCGAAAACGAATTTCCGGTGTGAAGCGACAACAGCTCAAGCTGCTAATTATCTTTCAAGCTGAACCACAAGGACAGGGTTGAACTCTCAGAGGTTGATGTCTCCGTCTTCTGGATCCGACGTTAAACAGGAGGGTCCCATGTTTCAGATGATCAATGAAGAAAAGCCCAGCGCTGAAGACCGGAAGATGCTGTGGGTGAAGGTTGGGCTGTTCATTGTTCTTTGTGGCGCCCTGGGCGGAGTTGTTTATTTCTTTGCCACGACTCCTTTCGGAAAGTGATTCAGGAATGAGGCAGAGGAAAGCGTTGGCGCACGAGGCTAAGTGCGTCCTCGGGCGTGCGAATCTCGCCCTCTAGCTGTGCGTCTTCGACGGCTTGCAGGATCTGCTTAAAGAGCGGTCCTGGCCTGTACCCGTGAGCAATGAGGTCATTTCCGCTGATGAGCCGGGCAGGCTTGATCTCCTGTTCTGATATCTTATTGAGCATTTCCCGCGCGAGAAGGTAGTTGTCCAGATTTCCGTGGCTTGCGATGCAATCCAGGCGGTGCAGTTCAAGGTGTTCCCTGAATCCGTCCATCCGCAGAAAGCGAATTTGTGTTGATCGCTTCATCCGCGGGAAGTCCTTAAAGCGCAGATGGTGGCGCACGAGTTCGACCACGCGCTCAGTGTCGCGCGTTGAAAGGCGGAGCCGCCGGCAGATTTCTTCCGCCATCTTCGCACCCACTTCCACGTGATTGTCAAAGCGTATGCGCTCGCGTACGCTGAAGGTCCGTGGCTTGCCGACATCGTGCAGAAGCACTCCAAGCGCGAGCGTGGGGGTTGGCTCATGGAGCTGTTCCAGCATCATCATCGTGTGCGTCCATACGTCGCCTTCGGGGTGAAACTCGGGAGGTTGTTGGACGCCGTGCATAGCCTTGACCTCGGGCAATACCTGGTCGAGGAGACCCGTATTATCCAGTAGCTCAAACCCACGCCGAGCCTGACCTTCCGTCAGTATTTTCAGGATCTCATCTCGAATTCTTTCGGCACTGACCAGCCGAATCTCCTGGGCGAATTCCCGAATGGCCGAGGCAACAGCAGGGTCCAGATCAAAATTGAAACGTGCGGCAAAACGCACCGCGCGGAGCATGCGAAGCCGGTCTTCACTGAAACGCTGGTAAGGATCACCGATGGTGCGGATCTTCCGGTTTCGGATATCCGCCTGCCCGCCGACAAAATCAAGCACTTTCTCCTCGATCGGATCGTACAAAAGGCCGTTGATCGTGAAGTCCCGGCGACAGACGTCTTCCTCAGCAGACTTTGCGTACTCCACATGCACGGGATGCCGCCCGTTGGCGTACCGTCCATCGCTTCTGAACGTCGCGACTTCCACGTTCCCCTCTTCACGCGGAACGATGACGACCCCGAACTGTGCGCCCACGGTCAGGCTGTCCGGGAACATTTCGACCACCTGGGCGGGAGTCGCCGAAGTAGCGATATCGTAGTCCTTCGGCTCGCGGCCCATGCAAATGTCGCGCACACACCCGCCCACAAAATACGCGTCAAATCCCGCTTCGCGAAGCCGCTTCACAATTTCGGTTGCAGCCCGGCGTTTTGGTTCCATGACTCCCTTTGACCCGAAATGAAATGCAGACCTGGCAGGCTTATCCGCCGCGAGTCCCGCTCCGCGACAGCGTAGCCGATTATTTCTTCTCACGTTCCAGCGACCGCGCGAATTGGACCGCGTCGAAACCGTATCGTCCTCGAACCTGGTCAGCGGCCTGGAGGACCCGGCCCAGCTTGTCGCGTTTCGTTGCGTTAAACAAATCGAGCTGAAAGGTCGAACGCTCCAGGTTCGACGCCCGCACGCCCACGAGGCGGATTTTCTCGCGGCCGTCCCAGGCGATATTCAGCATTCGCAGAACATGCTCAAATATAACGGAATCCAGGTGTGTCGGTTCGTCCAGGGTCGTGTCGCGCGTAATTGTTTTGAACCGATAATTGCGGAGCTTCAGCCCGACGGTCCGCGCGAAGAGCCGGTGTTCTCTTAACCGCCTTGCAACAAGTTGAGAAAGGTAGGAAAGCGTCCGCTCCAGTTCTTCGCCGTCTGCGATGTCTTCGGGAAATGTAGTTTCGTGGCTGATCGATTTCGGGTCTTCTTTGTAAGAATAAGCTTCAATGTCTTTGCCCAGTGACTTCGCATAGAGCCACTCGCCATATTTGCCGAACTTCTCCTTAAGCCGATCAGCGCCGTACGACTGCAAGTCCCCGATGGTTGAAATTCCCAGCGAAAGAAGCTCGGGTTCGGTCACCTTCCCGATCCCCGGCATTCTGCGCACAGGCAACGGTGCAAGGAAAGCCTTTTCGCAACCCGGCAGCACGTAAAGCAGGCCATGAGGTTTGGCTTGATCGGAAGCGATCTTCGACACCAGGTGCGATGTGGATGCACCCACCGAGCAGTTCAGTCCTGTCCGCTCCTTCACGCTGTGAATCAGTCGGTCGGCGGCACGAAGCATGCCGCCGTGCAGACGCTCGCAACCCGTCAGGTCAAGATAGGCCTCGTCGATCGAGACCATCTCAATCACAGGACTGAATTCCTGAAAGATCGTGTAAACCTTATCGGAATACTCGCGATATTTCTCGTGGTGCCCTCGAAGAAAGATCGCGTGCGGACACAGCTTCTTCGCTGTGCGGATCGGCATGGCGGAATGTACGCCGAATTTGCGCGCCGCGTAGCTGGCGGCCGCCACCACGCCGCGTCCGTCCGGGTCTGCGCCGACGATAACGGGTTTTCCCCTCAGCGATGGATCGGCTAATTCTTCTACCGAAACGAAGAACGCGTCCATGTCAACATGGAGGATCTGCGGAACCATGAGGCATCAGCCCTTCTTGCATGCGCTGATCACACGCGGAATACCGGCCAGGTCCGGACGTACTTCATGTTGTTCCCAGCCTCGCGCGAGCAGCCGGAGGACGGCGTCTTTCTTATTGTAGCCAATCTCCACAACGACGCAGCCACCGGGTTTGAGGACCTGCTGCGCTTGAGGAAACAACCGCTCATAGATTTCTTCGCCGCGCGCCAAATCGCCCCAGGCCAGTCGCGGTTCGAACTCGCGCACTTCGCGCTGCACGTCTGAAATTTCATCATGGCCGACGTAGGGAGGATTTGAAACGACAAAATCGAAGGTGGCGAGGAATTCCGCCTTCAGCAGACCAGCCAGCAAATCGCTCTCAAGGAACACGATCCGATCCCCAACTCCCAGCCGCTGCGCATTTCTGACTGCCACTTCCAGCGCATCCGGGGAGATGTCCGTGGCGAAGAGTTCCGCGCGAGCTAACTCTCTGGCCAGCGCAATTGCAATGCATCCCGAACCGGTTCCCGCGTCAACGATCCGGAACTTCTCCTGCACCGAGAGCCCCTTTCGGCCAATGAGATCGAGGACCGTTTCAATGATGTGTTCCGTTTCAGGCCGGGGGATCAGCACAGCCGGTGTTACTTCAAAGTCCAGCCCCCAGAATTCCTGATGCCGGGTGATGTACTGCGTGGGCTTGCCTGAGCAGCGCTCGCAAATCAAATCCATGTAACGATCCAACTTCTCTATAGGAAGCTCCTCATCAGGATGCATGTAAATGTAAGATCGGTCCTGCCCGAGGACGTGCATCAACAGGAGCTCCGCTGCCAGATTTGCAGAGGGCACGTTGTGTTCCAGAAGGCGTTCAAGGGCCGCCTGCATCGCGGCACGAAGTTGCATTGCGGAAATGGCTCTCGCGCAGGCAGGCGTCAGGCAGCGACGGTTGCCTGCTTGAGCTTTTCGGTCTGGTAATGCGTGATCAGGGCGTCGATGATTTCATCCAGCTTGCCATCCATGATGCGGTCAAGCTGGTGGAGCGTGAGGCCGATCCGGTGGTCCGTCACGCGGTTCTGAGGGAAATTGTATGTTCGGATTTTTTCACTGCGGTCGCCGGTGCCCACCATCGAGCGGCGCTCCTCGGAAATCTGCTTCTGTTGCTCTTCGAGCCGCTGTTCGTAAAGTCTGGACCGCAGCACGCGCATGGCCTTGGCCCGGTTCTTGATCTGCGACTTCTCATCCTGGCATGAAACAACCATGCCCGTAGGCAAATGCGTAATTCGCACGGCGGAATACGTCGTATTGACGGACTGGCCGCCTGGTCCTGAAGAACAGAAGGTGTCGATGCGGATGTCCTTGGGATCGATCTCGACCTCAACCTCATCCGCCTCCGGCAGGACCGCAACCGTCACCGCCGAGGTGTGAATCCGACCCTGCTGCTCCGTCGCCGGTACACGCTGGACACGGTGTACGCCACTCTCGTATTTCAGTCGGCTGTAAACGTTTTTCCCTTCGATCACGGCGATCACTTCCTTCAGGCCGCCCACGCCCGAAAGGGAGGATGAGAGTACGTCCACTTTCCAATTCTGTTGTTCGGCGTACCGGCCGTACATGCGAAAGATTTCCTGAGCAAACAGGGTGGCCTCGTCGCCACCGGTGCCGGCGCGGATTTCGAGGACAACGTTCTTCTCATCATTCGGGTCTTTCGGCAGGAGCAACACCTTCAGCTTGCTCTCGACCTCCTCTTGCCGCCTCTCAAGTTCAGCAAGCTCCTGCTGTGCCAGCGCGCGCATTTCAGAATCGGAGGACGATTCTTCCAGCAGCGATTTCGTTTCCACCAGCGCCTTCTGGATGCCCTTCCATTCCCGGTAACGTTCCACAATTTCCTGCAATTCGGCGTGGGCTTTGGCGGTCTTTTGATAGACAGACGGGTCCGCCAGCACCTGCGGATCGCTCAGCGCTGCCGTCAGGTCTTCATACCGCTTTTCGATTTCTTCAAGCCTTGTAAGAAAATGCATCCCAAAAACTCAATTAGCCTGGCTCGCGGGTCACCGAAGCATACATCAACGCCCCGGATCGGAAGCTAAAAAAGGACGGCGCGATTTCGCGCCGACCGGACGTCTCTAAGCCCCTTCCTCTCTTAATCTTACTCGATTTCGCCAAATTAGTGGCGCGAATTGGCGTACGATGGATGACTCTTTGCCGGAATTTCCAGCCGAGCCATCGGCTTGCGACAACCTATTGTAACAAATTCAATATCAGCAGGATCCTTAAGTTGCACCGGAAGTCGTCGCGCACAAAATTCACCCGCCATTCGCGCAACCTCTACCGAAAGCAATGTGACCTCTGTTGACGATGTGACTGCCTTATGCACAGCACCAGTGTGAGATTCGTCGGCGTTTTAACAGATTTCTAAATCATCATGACTGGCATTGCGAGCGGAGGCGGCGTGAACTTTAATCCCACCAGTTCGACGTTCGGCGAAGTCACAACCAAGGGCAGCGAGCGCAACATCCAGCTCTCATTGCGCTTCTACTTCTAACCGGCACGACGGGAATGCACTTCGCGCTTTCACAAACGAGACTCGACAACAATCGCAGGGACGGGTCATGCACCCGTCCCTGCATGCTCTTATGGCGACACGCTCAGGCGCGTACCCCCGCAAAAAGAGACTCACACCTTCATACATAAGAAATCGGCCGGGCCGGTGCGTCTGTGCGGGTTTGGTTAGCGGCTTTCGGAAGCGGCCTTCTGCTCAAATCGCACCCGTTGTTCCTTTAATTTGGAATCTGCTTTGCGCGCCTGGTCAAATGCGGCGAGCACAGCTCGATAAGCAGGCTTTGGTTTGTAACTGGCGTCAAAAAGCAGCGCGGCGCCACGTTTTCCATGGGTGTAAGCAGGAATCCATGAATAGCGGTCTGTAAATCCCCACGTTTGAAATGCAGTGCAGCCGGGATTCCTCGCACACGCGGATGCAACAGTCCTGTAAACCTTTGCTTGCCATTCCAGTTGCGTTGCAGACGCCTGACCTCGGGCGTCCAGAGGCAGGGCGACATCCATTTCCGTGATGTGGACTTCCAAGCCGAGCTTTGTAAATCGGGCAATGTTTTCGGCCACACGGGTGGGCACATCTTTCGGCGTGAAGATGTGCATTTGCAATCCCACGCCGTTGACCGGAACGCCCTCGCGTTTGAAATCTTTCAGCATTTCATAAATAGCGTCTGACTTGGCGTTGACGCCGTCAGCGGCATAATCGTTGTAGAAGAGCAACGCGTGAGGGTCGGCCTCATGCGCCCATCGAAATGCCTGCGCGATGTAGGCCGTGCCTTTGCCGGCCAGTCCGATTCCAGGCTGATCGTACCAGAGGGTATGGCGCACATGGCCCTGACTGTCGATGGCTTCATTCACCACGTCCCACGCGAACACCTGGCCCCGATAGTGGCGGACAACCATCTGAATGTGATTTTTCATGATGTTTCGCAACTCGTTCGGCGTGAAATGTCCGTCGGTCAGCCATTGCGGGTTGTACTTCCCCCACAACAAATTGTGCCCTCGGACCTTCATGCCGTGTGCCTGGGCAAAAGCGACAATGCGGTCGCCTGCTCGAAAGTCGAAGACGCCCCGTGAGGGCTCCGTGGCTCTCCATTTCATTTCATTTTCAGCTTCAACCATGTTGAATTGTCTTGCGAGCGTCGCAGCGTAATCTGGGTTGGACAGCAAAACAGATCTTACGGCCGCGCCCACCAAGAGGCCGATTTGGTCCGCCGCCTCCCGAAGCGTTTGTGCCTGGCCGGTGTTCCCAAACGAAATTACCGAGAGAACGAGAAGAAACACGGGATGCCATCTGAATCGCATGCGGCTTGCTCCTGAATTGACGCTGTCGAACCATCGAGCATAGCTCAGCGCCGGGAAAATGCAAGCAAGTTAGGAGGCCGGCACAGGCTCAGTTCGCCGCGTTTCCGATGCGTAATTTGATATACTTTCGATCTGCTGTTTGCTTCGCGAGGTAAGCCCGACACTTGCAAGCGCCGCTGCCTTGCTGAACACGAGGTTCCGGGCGAGGACCTCGCAGTAAAACAAGCCCTAATTCACCGGCATTGTATGCAGATCAAGCTAGAGAGCCCGCGCAGCCAGAATATAGTCCTCATCTCACTTCTTGCAGGATTCGCTCTGGCTGCGGCCTGGATTGTCAAGACGTACATCGCTGACAAAGCCGGTCACACACTGACAATCCCAAGCCTTCGTCTGGCAATCCGCCTGGATCCAGGAAACTCGACTTACCACGTTCAACTGGGTCGCCTGTACCAATACAGCATTAACAACCCGGAGCCGGACATGGCCATTCGGCAATTCCAAGACGCCATCAAGGCCAACCCATACGATCCCCAAGCCTGGATCAACCTCGCGGCAGCTTATGAGTTTCAGGGAAGCACGGCCAAAGCAGAAGAATATCTGCAGCACGCGTCGGCCCTTGCGCCAAACCTGCCCCTTTACCAATGGACCATTGGAAACTACTTTTTGTTGCACGAGAACATCGAGGAAGCTTTTCGCCACCTGAAAGTTGTTCTTGCCGGTTCGCGGGAGTATGACAGCACTGTGTTCAGCGTGGCGTGGAAGGCTTCGGGCAATGGAACGCAAATCCTCAGTGAGCTTATTCCGAATAGCCTGCCGGCGGAATTCAGTTACTTAAATTACCTGACGGCTGAACAGCGTTTCCGGGACGCTGAGGCCGTCTGGCAGCGCATCCAGGCAAGCCCTGCGTCTTTCAATCCGCATGAGGCCGCCGGTTACATCGACACGCTGATCAGAACCGGCCATGCCGATGCCGCCTGGCAGGCGTGGACCGACCTGCAAGCCAAGGGGCTGATTCCTACGCCGCCTGGCGGACCCGACCAGAATCTTGTAACAAACGGTGATTTCGAAGACCCGCTCCTGAATATGGGCTTCGGGTGGAGAATACAGGACGTTCCAGGGGTGTACGCAGGTCTAGATACTGCGACGTTTCATTCGCCGGGGCATTCACTGACGGTTCAGTTTTCCGGCAAGCAAAACCTCGACTATCACCACGTATTCCAGTTTGTGAAAGTGTTGCCGAACCACGAATACCAGCTTGATGCTTTTATGAAAACCCAAAACATCACGAGCGACAGCGGGCCGCGCCTCGAAGTAACAGACGCGTATGACACGCGTGCACTCGACAAATCTACTCCCGGCATGACGGGCACGAGCGGCGGCTGGACTCCCCTGAATCTGGATTTCAAAACGGGGCCGAAAACGCAAATCATTGTCCTGATGCTTGTCCGCCCTGCGAGTGCGGCCTACGATGATACGGCCATCACCGGAACGGTATGGCTCGACGATGTCAAAATCACCTCGGGAACAGATTAATTCGCAAGTGAATTCCGCATGAAAGTTGCGGCGAATTGTTGAAACTCCTTGAAACCCTCGTCCCACTTCAGGAAGCCGCTACAAGTGAGGGAAATTCGTCTGGCAATCGTTGCCGAATGTGAAGGAATTGATGGTCAGGCCGGGGCTTGTAGGGAACAGTTCCACCTTGTGGCTGCCGAAGCTCGGGTTCGCCACAAGGTAGTACATGCGCGGCTCGCGAACCTCGATGTATGAGTGTCCATTTTGATCGAACTGAACGTCAACGCCTTTATTCTGCGGCGTAAGGTCCTTGCCGTCCTGCCGGACGTAAACCCGTTCGGGATGCCCATGCTCGACGTTCATAACAGAATATAGTTCCCGTGCGTGATAGCGCATTTCAAGTTCGTCCTGCGAAGGAGCGTTGCCCTTCTTCTTCCCTCGGTAGATCATGCCGTTGCTCCGGTTGCGATTTGGGCCTTCATCCGTTTCCCAGCGACCGGAGACGGCGGCTCGACCGTCCGCCACGCTGGACGGCAGCGTGTAATTGATCGTCTTTCCCTTGTGATAGCCCTGCTGGTTTGAAAGGACCCCTCGGCCGCCCCAGTCGCCAACATACATCTCGGGCGTCGTTACGCCGCATGATGGCGCAAAAGCATTCTTATCCGGCGGGATCGTATAGCTTGCCGGGAACTTCAAACCAGGATGTGCTTCCTGCAAGAGTTGTTGGATGGCGTGCTCGAGCGCGCCGTCCGCCCCTTCACCGGAACGATCATAGCGAATGTAGCCCTTGGCGTCGATGAGAAACCGATTCGGCCAGGTTGAGTTGTGGTAGGCGTTCCAGATCGCGAAGTCGTCATCTATGACCACGGGATAAGGCAGCCCGAACCGCTTCACCGCCGCCCGGACATTTCTGACGCGGTAAGCGATATCGAACTCTGGGCAATGAACGCCGATAATCTCAAACCCATATTTGTGATACCGCTCGTACCACTTCTTGTTTTCAGCGAATGTGCGAATGCAGTTGATGCAGGTGTATTCCCAGAAGTCGATCATGACGACTTTTCCACGCAACCTCGCCATCGTCAGCGGCTGGGAATTGATCCATTCCACCGCCGGCGATGAAAAGTCCTGCCCGGGTTGCGGCGGAGGGCCAGGTTGCGGCGGAGGAACCCCCGTGGTCCCGCCTTCCACAGTGGGCGAAGGAAGCGACGGGGAAGAAACGAATAAACTATTCATCGGTTGCGGGAATTCCGGTGCAGGAACATGCATTTTGATCAGGCCCGAAGTATCGAACTCCTGCGCCCGCAGCGCAATCGACTTAGTTGTTAGAATGAGGAAGCAGAACGCAACCGCAATCACATCGCATCTGAGTTTGCACAGACTTTCGAGGGCAAGGTGCTGCAAACGCTCGGCTGCGGATTCAGCCGTGCGCGTTCCGGTTGAATTTACTGAAGGTGTGCCCGCAGTCAATATCTGCTTCCCAAAGGCTGTCACACGCCAGCCAAATTACTCCTGAAATCTCAATGCCCCACTATGCAGGTTCATTTTATCGAATTCCAGTTAAAAATCCACGCCGCCGCACGGCGGACAAAGAGCACAGCAGGTGCGGCGGTCTGCACACGAGTTTGCAAGCTGGTTCCGGCAAACGCAATGCAGTAGAAGGCGGGGAATTTGGCGGCGGAGGACTTGTATGTCCCTATCTTCTTCTTGACCCACCAGCAAGGAGCAATATAAGACTGACGTGGGAAATGGATATGAACAGGCGCGAGTTGCAGGTGACTGCTGCTGCGGTGGGTCTCGCCCGCGGGGTTGCCGCGAGTACTGATGGCGGCCGTATTGACCGCGCTGCGCTGGTAAAACGGCACTCGCTGGAATTGACCGAAGCAAATATCCATTCCCCGTTGCAGGGGGAAATGGCGACTTTGCTATCACTGTGGACTTTACCAGCCTCCGGACTTTCCCGGAAGAATACCTGAACGGCATGCCTCTCGGTACCTTCTCGAACTGGGGGTGGCATTCATTTTCGAACCCCGATCATTACGAACTCCACGACATGATCTGGCCGTATGATTCACATGGACGTGTCGTTCCTTATGCGAACGGATAGGGCGTTCCGGGCCATTCCTTGGCGGCGAGCCGCATTCAAGAGGCAGTTACCTGGCTTCGGAAGAACCCACATCGAATCGATTTGGGCCGAATCGGTTTCATCCTTCGCAAAAGCAGCAGCAAAAACGCTTCTCTTGCGGACAGAACTGATATCCATCAGCAACTGGATTTGCTCAGAGGCCGCATCGAGAGCCGTTTTGTTCAGAAGGTCTCCCTGTCCAGGTCACAGCGCTCCGACGTCCCAGCCGCAGTATGATTGCCGTAGGGGTCGGGTCGCCGTTGATCTCAACGAAGCGGGCTGGCGTATCGTTTGCATTCGCTTATGCCTTGGGCGGCCGGCAAGATGCTGCGGATTGGAAGTCGCAGGGCAGATTCCAGACAAGGATCGTTCAATCCAGGAGCAGCGCGATTTTTGAATGCGTCCTCGATGCGACCGGCTATTGCTTGCAGGCACGAAGGATTGCAGCCGGCTCTTTAGCGGGATGGACCTCGTCCCGCCGGCGCCTCGAATCCATGCGAAATCATTTTCAAAGACTCAGGGCACGGAGCAGAAAAAAGAAAGTAGCAATCTTGAAGACGAGGCGGACACGGTCCAAAACGAGAAACTGCCGGGTCATGCGGATTACCGCTTCGGGAGACATGCCGCTGCCTGCTTTGGCAAACAACGCCACTTTCTTGCGGAAGATGTAGCGAATGGTCAGAAAATAAGTCGCGGCTGTTGTGCCTAATGCCAGAATCAGCCAGGGTCTGCGCGCCGGTATGTGCCAGGCCAAAACGACGGCGGCAATAAGGAAGAAAAGGCTGTATTTCGCCAGCTTGCTCAGCCAGAATTTCTGCATTGCTTTTGCGAACCCGGTCCCTTCGAAGAACTTTCGGACTGACTCGGGCGGTGAAGAACTCCAAAGGGGATCGAGAACAAGAATTTCGTACACATTGCCCCCCACGCTGATCCCAATCAGAAGAATCGTGATGTAAAGAATAACCTGAGCAAGTATTTCATGGGTCGTCATCGTATTGTCACCTGCCTGCGCAAAGGAAGCGGACGCCGGACACTGCTTATACGATAAGACATAGAACGACGTCAATCGCATTCTTGAGACGTGGGCTTTTGATGCGGGCGCAACCCCTCCAAGGAATTTTTCCTGGAGCTTGATTCCGCCTTGATGGCGGAGATACGGCAAGTTAGAATCTGTGGATTAAGGGTCTGGCTGACTGCCCGCATTTCCGGGGGCAAAAGACCTCATCGGGAAGAAGCGTAACCGCCAACTGGCTCGTGCATCTAGTCATAGGAATGCGGGAATTTTTGAAAGCAGATGTCTGGAATGAACAAGAAAGACCTGGGGGAGCCATGCTACAACAGCAAAGCGAACGCAGATTAGCATATACAGACGTTCCGTTTGGCGTTTACAAGCGCGAGCAGGCGCGCATTTCCCGGCACCGCCTGTACCCGATGACCGTCTTTTATACAGCCTATGCCATGACCGTGCTGTTTTTCGCGCTTCGCTCTGGGCATCCACTCATCGCTCTGTTTTTTTACACTGCCGGTCTCCCGGTTTGGACCCTTGTCGAGTATCTGTTCCACCGCTTTGTCCTGCACGGGCGCTTTGCTCCTGGCAAGGGTATTATCCGGAAGTTCCTGCACGAACGTCTGGACCCGCTCCATTGGGAACATCACGCCCGGCCCTTTGATGGACACCACATCAACGGCGAACTGCGGGACCTTCTTCCTCTGTTCTTCGTTGCGGCTCCGATAAGCTTTATCGCGCCTATCTACACGCTCCCGATTCTTTTGGCGGGGGTTGTACAATGTTATGTGCTCGAGGAGTGGATCCATCACTCTGTGCATTTCTACAACTTTCGAAGCCCGTATTTCCGCTACATCAAGCGCCACCACTTTTATCACCACAGCCCGAAAGGGATGGAAAAGGGCTACGGCCTCACCAACGGTTTCTGGGATATTGTCTTTAAGACGCGCTACCCGGCGGATGTTCGCGAGTCGCTCTATCACCGGAAGCGTTCCTCGTCATTGACCACCACAATAAGAAACTCGCAAAACGCGCCAGCCGGACATCAGGCATGAGCCCTCCGCTCTATTCGCTGATTACCGGAGCCTCGAGTGGCATTGGCGAATGCTTTGCACGGGAACTGGCCGCTCGTGGGAAAAACGTTCTCCTCGTCGCGCGCTCAGGCGGCAAGTTGGAAGCATTGGCTGCCGACCTCAAATCGCGGCACAGCGTGCTCGCCGAGTCCTTGGGCATGGACCTGAGCGAGCCGGGTGCAGGTGGGCGGCTTGCGGGCCTGCTCACCGAACGCGGCATAGAAATTGATCTCCTAATCAATAACGCTGGTTTCGGCGCCCGAGGCAACTTCTGGCTCCTTCCTCTGGAAGCCCAATCGGCCATGATGCGCCTGCAAATCGAGACGCTTATTGAATTGACATTTCACCTTTTGCCGGAGATGATCAAGCGGCGGCAGGGCGGAATCATTAACGTTTCTTCGATGACAGCCTTTCAACCGATTCCGTATGCCACGGTCTATGCAGCCACGAAGGCTTTTATGAACAGTTTTTCCATGGCGCTTCGGGAGGAGTTGAGGTCCTATGGCGTGAAAGTTGTGACGCTTTGCCCCGGAGGCACACGGACGAATTTTGTGAATATCGGCGCGCGTCAGGGACGGCACAGGTTCCCGGCAAACCCGCAACCGCCGGAGGAAGTGGTGGATGCGGCGCTCAGACAACTCGAGCGTGGAGGCGGCCTTGTCGTGCCGCGTCTTATCAACAAAGCAAGCGTCTTTTCACAACGATTTCTGCCGAGGGAAACTATCGCAAGACTCGTGGGAAAGATGAGCCGCCCCTGATCGTGGCGTCTCACGATTAGTGGAATCCGAGATTCAACTCGGCAAGCGGCTTTGTGAGAATCGTGGAGTAAGTTCTTGCCGTTGCCCAAGAAGACCAAGTACGAAGAAGGCCAAGCAATCATGAGAGGCACAGAGAGCACCGTTTCCTGGTTGCACCGCTTAGGAAGTCTCGTCGCTGTCATGACGTTTCTCATGCTCATGACCGGAGCGCTCGCCGCGAATGCAGACTCGAGCGCTGGCATCTCTCCATGGGCGGGGCTTGCGAGCAGTGACAGCCAGGCCGCAAAGTACGTACGTATTCTTGGCGGATTCGAACTGGCCGTGGCAACATTGACCGTTGTTTTCGTCTTGTGGCTCCTGAAGAGCACTTCTCCCCGGTATATAAAAACCCTGGGCAACATAAGCATCGTTGTTCTTTTTGCAACAATCCTGGCGAACCTGAGCACAGTGCGCAGAGTTATGCCGACGGCCGCGTTTGCCGCTTCCGCGGTGGGCATTCAGATTTTCTTCTGTCTCACTGTGTGCCTGGCTTTGTTTACGCGAACAGATTGGCGGTGGGACGAACCCAAGACTCCGGACCTCGCATCGCCTTCCGTGCGGCAGGTCCTTATCTTTACAACCGCCGCCATCTTTGTGCAGCCGTTTTTGGGAGAAGGTTTTCGGAGAAAGGGGACGGGGATCGCTCCGCACCTGGTACTGGGGATTGCTGTGACCGTGTGCTCGTTATGGGTTATGGAGATGGCGCTGACGAAATTCTCCCAACTTAGGGAATTTAAGATTTCTGCTATCTTCCTGGGTGAGACCGTCGGTTTACAACTCTTTCTCGGACTGATAGATTACAGCATGATCCTGAACGCCCGCGCCGTTCCGGGCGTCCAGCCGGGTCTCACGGTGATGAATGTTACACATGCGGCTGTTGGTACGCTTGTGCTTGCCACGAGCCTTTTTGTGACTTTCCAGGCATTCAAGTATCTTGCGCCTGCGGGAAGCAGGGTTCCCGCCACTCTATTCCCCGAATATCAGGAAAGAAAACCGCTCGAAGACTGACGGGCTTTCCGGCAATGTGATTGCGAAAGATCCTGCCGGGCGGTTCTTCTCCAGCTACATTTTCCGTTATTGTTTCAGGAACTTGCATTGGCCGACTGCAGTGTATGATAAGAGCAGACAAGATTGAATGGGGCTGCGAGAAAATGGTCTGCCGGATATGTCTCGGCCCAGTGGGAAGGAAAGTTGCCCGGAAGAATTTTGGCAATTGACTTCGGACTCAGACGCATCGGCCTGGCTGTTTCCGATCCGCTGGGCATCACCGCGCAAGGACTCCCCACCCTGCAACGGACCGCCATTCGCAAAGACATTGAACACATTCAGGCAATAGTCGAAGAATATTCCATTCAAAAGGTAATCGTGGGAAATCCCATCGGCCATGCGGGAAAAGCGACGGCGATGTCGAAGCATGCCGAAGAATTTGCGAGAAAGTTGCGGGAAAGATTATGCTGCCCCGTCGAACTTTGGGACGAGCGGCTCACCAGCGTGGAAGCAAACCGGATGCTGAGAGATGCCGGCCTCAGTACCAACAAGCGGCGGCAAGCCGTTGACCGCGTGGCCGCGGTGCTGCTGCTTCAAAACTACCTCGATCACCTTGCCAGCCTGGCACACCGAGTTGATTCCGGCGGAGAAAACGTGTGAAGAAAACTCTTGTCGTGCTCGCACTCCTGGCAACCATCGCGGGGATTGCCGTGATCGGCACTGAGATTCTGCGCCCTTATCAGGGTTACTCAGGGCGGACGATCGTCGATATTCCCCCGGGGATGCAGGCCCCGGAAGTTGCTGACCAGCTTGTATCAAAAGGCGTTCTGGCACACCGGTTGCCGTTTCTTTTGATCTATGCCGCCGGCAGATGGCGCCGTCACGATCATCTAAAGGCTGGAGAATACCTCTTTGATCAGCCAATGCGGCCGCTGGATGTTTACCGCAAGATTGTCCGAGGAGAAGTTTATTTCCGAACAGTTGTGATTCCCGAAGGCTCAAACCGCTTTGACATCGCTCGCATCCTTCAAAGGACGCTTGGAATAGCTCCTGAAGACTTCCTGAAGGTGACGCAACAGACATCTCTAATCCATGATCTGGACCCTAAGGCCCCATCACTCGAAGGCTATTTGTTCCCGGACACCTATCGGTTCGAATACCACTCGACGCCGGCCAGTATTGTCATGACCATGCTGGCGAGGTTCCGGCAGGTCCTGCATCAGAATTTTGGGCAGGAACTCAGCAATCGTGATGAAAGTCTCCATAAAGTCATGACGCTGGCCTCGCTGGTCGAGAAAGAAACACCAGACCCCGGCGAGCGTACCATCATTGCACAAGTCTTCGAACTGCGTTTGCGGAAAGGAATGCTCTTGCAGTGTGACCCTACTGTAGCCTACGCCGCAGAAATCGCTCAACGGCCTGCGAGCCCCATCACCGAAAGCGGCTTGAACTTGAAGTCCCCTTATAATACGTACCTCCACCCCGGGCTTCCGCCAGGCCCGATCTGCAATCCGGGGAAGGCATCCATCAGCGCCGCTATTCATCCGGCTTCTACGGATTATCTCTATTTTGTCAGTAACAATCATGGCGGCCATCGTTTTGCCAAAACGCTTGCCGAGCATCGGCGCAACGTGGCACGATATCGTAAACAAGAAGTCGCGCTTCAGCATCTTGCGCCTGAGGGAGCGAGAACTACGCGGCGCGGGCAAAAGAAGTGATTAAATACACAAGGGCCGCCGAATACTGCTGATGGAAAAGGCCGGGAATGGCTGTTTGTCGGCGGCCGGGTCGTGTCAGGCTGAGGGTGCTGCAACAGATTTCATCGGGCATCTGGACATGTGCCGTCATCAGACAGGAACCGGGAGAATAAATAGTGCAGGTTCGAGACAGGCTGATTGTTGCGCTTGATTTCAACACGGCCGAAGCCGCCGCTCAAATGACGGACAAACTGCGAGGCCACGTGGGGATGTTCAAGGTTGGAATGGAGGCCTTTACCGCCGAAGGACCGAAAATGGTTCGGCAATTGATTGATTCAGGCGAAAAAGTCTTTCTCGACCTCAAATTCCATGATATTCCGAACACCGTGCACGGTGCGTGCAGAGTCGCAGCCGCGATGGGCGTTACAATGCTGAACGTCCATGCACTCGGCGGGAACAAAATGATGCGGGCCGCCATCGAAGGCGCAACAGAAGGCGCAGCGAAACGCGGCGTGCGGCCGATTGTGCTGGCGGTGACAATTCTGACCAGCCTGACGGGCGACGACCTGGATGGGTTGGGCATTGAGGGCCCCCCGGAGAGCGCAGTCCTGCGTCTGGCTCGCATGGCGCAGTCGGAAGGCCTTGACGGAGTGGTCGCATCCGCAAAGGAAGTCTCGATTCTGCGCAGGGAATGCGGACCTGATTTCTTGATTGTCACGCCAGGCATTCGGCCCGCGGGCGTCGCGGCGAACGATCAGTCTCGTATTGCAACTCCGCAGGCTGCCCTCGATGACGGCGCGGACTATCTTGTCGTTGGCCGCCCGATCACCGCGGCCCCGGATCCTGCTGCTGCGGCCGAGGCCATACTCGAGGAAATGAAGACTTCCTCTCGGTTCATCTCACCAACTGCATAGGACGATTCATGACTGAAGAAGAAGTTCTCGATATATTCCGCAAGCATTCAGCCCTGCTGGAGGGTCACTTTATTCTTTCTTCAGGCTTGCACAGCGACCGCTATATTCAATGCGCGCTCGTGCTGCAACATCCGCGCGTTGCGGAGCAGTTGTGCAGCGAGCTTGGCCCCAGACTGGGCGCTCTTGGAGCCAAAACCGTTGTAGCCCCGGCACTGGGCGGGGTGATCGTAGCCCATGAAGTTGCGCGTGCGCTTGGGCTGAGGGCGCTTTTCACCGAGAGGCAGGACAGCATGATGGCCCTGCGCAGAGGCTTCCGTCTGGACCAGGGCGAGCCTGTGCTGGTCGTTGAGGATGTCATAACGACCGGCAAATCCACTCGCGAGACCATCAACTGCGTTGAACAGGCGGGCGGAAAGGTCGTCGGAATAGGTGCGCTTATTGACCGCAGCGGCGGCAGGGTTACGTTTGACGTCCCCAGGACCGCGCTGGCCACATTGAATGTGGCGACCTATGAACCTGATAACTGTCCGCTTTGCAAGGCCGGTAAGCCTGCCGTAAAGCCGGGCAGCCGCCCCGGAGCATCCACATCTGCACCGTGAAATCGGCGAGCGTGCGAGACTGCAGCTCCGAGTAAGACCAGCCTGGACGATCGGGTTCTGCCTTATCCCGCAAGGGAACTTGGAATGGAATGCGAAAACATGGAAGGAAAAGGGTCAGCGTTGAACGAATCGTTTGGCGGAGCTGTGCGCCTTATTTGCGGCGTCAATGAGAGTTAACCGAACGAGCGCTTTCCACACACACTTTGCCTGACAGCTTTTGGACCTTCCGGCCAGTCAGCATTTCTCCATCTGACGGAGACCCATGAAATCGACGTGCAAACAGCCAAGAAGCGGGAAACTGCCCGAATCAGGAGAATGAAAAACCAGTCGCAGTAATAAATTCGTTTCAGCGGCGGAAGACAATTCGGCCGCGGACGATGGTTGCAGTAACGGCGCCACGAAACTTCCATCCATCAAACGGAGAGTTCCGGCTCTTGGAAAAACCCTGGCTCGCCTGATAGGTCCACTCAAGGTTTGGATCAAAAACCGTTAAGTCCGCAACGCCACGTGCGCGGATGCGTCCGAGGGGCTTGTTGATAATACGTGCCGGGTTTGTACTCATCAAGGCAATCATTCGTCCGATCGAGATTCTTCCCGGATGTACCAACCGGGTCATGGCAAGACCCAGAGCCGTCTCAAGACCTGTAATGCCAAATGGCGCCTCGGCCATCGGCTTTGACTTCAATTCGGCCGCATGGGGCGCGTGGTCCGTAGCAACGGCATCTACCGTGCCGTCGCAAATTCCTTCGACGACGGCTTCCACGTCGGCGGCTGCGCGCAATGGAGGATTCATCTTGGCGTTTGTACCGTAGCGCGCAACAGCTTCGTCCGTAAGAGTGAAATGGTGCGGAGTTACCTCGCACGTCACGCGCAGTCCCTGATTCTTGGCTTTACGGACCATCTGCACTCCGCCTTGCGTTGAGAGGTGCGCCACGTGCAGATGCCCGCCGGTCGTTTCGGCGATCTGGATGTCTCGAGCGATGCAGTCATCTTCGGCGCTGTTGGGAATTCCACGCAGACCCAGACCTCGCGCAGTATCTCCTTCATTCATGACCCCGCCAGCGCTCAATTCCGGCACCTCGCAGTGTTCGATAATGGGAACACCAAGTGCCCTTGCCGCCTCAAGGGCTTCTTTCATCAGTACGGCTGTTCTTACAGGCTTGCCGTCGTCGGAAAAGCCCACGGCGCCGGCTTCAATGAGAGCTTTGAAGTCTGTCAAGCGTTCACCCTGGCTTCCCACGGTGACGGCGGCAATCGGGAAAACCCGCGCGAGGTTTAATTCCTCCCCGCGCTCGACCAAATGGCGCGTTAATTCAGGATTGTCATTAACAGGTCGGGTGTTAGGCATGCAGCAAACGGATGTGAACCCGCCCGCGACAGCGGCACGAAGACCGGTTTCGAGCGTCTCTGAAATTTCACTCCCCGGCTCCCGCAGGTGAACGTGAATATCGACGAATCCCGGCGCAACAATCTGGCCGCGGGCCTCAATCACTTCATCGGCATGAACGGGCAATTTAGGGCCGATCTCACGAATCTGGCCGCCTTCCACCAGCACGTCCAGTTCATCATCCAGACTGTCCTGCGGGGAGACAACACGTCCATTTCGAATGAGCAGTAAGGGCAATAGGATCACCTCAACGTTTTAACCTTGGTCAGGAAGTATAGCATTGGAAAAGTTTGAGCATATAGACCGAGGCGATTCAAGCCGGGCCAAATGGCAGGCGGGGGGAAAGAAAATCTTTTACGGGCTGGTAGGTGCGGCGATGTTCGGGGCAGGGACCGAAGCGCGCCAGAGCTTCAAGGTGTTCGCGCGTTCCATACCCCTTGTTTCGTGCGAGGCAATACTGCGGGTACTTCCGATCCAGCCGATCGAGATGCGCATCGCGGGCTACCTTGGCAAGGATTGAAGCGGCGGCAATGGATACGGATCGTGCGTCGCCATGGATAATGGACCAGTAAGGAATCGAAAATCCGGGCTTGCGGCCGCTGGCGAGAGGCATCGCATCAGCCAGGACAAACTCGGGCAGCGGATCAAGAGCAAGGAGGGCGCGAACCATCGCCTGACGTGTCGCCTCAAAGACATTCAGCTTGTCAACCTCCTGCGCGGATACGGCGATGACTTTGTAAGCTAAAGCTTTTTCCTGGATCTCTGCAGCAAAACAGGCACGCGCCTGGGGGGAGAGCTTCTTGGAGTCGTTCAACCCTGCGATAGGCCGCGCCGTATCAAGAATCACGGCCGCGGCATAAAGCGGTCCAAGCAGCGAGCCTCGCCCGGCCTCATCGGTTCCCGCAATCAGCTTGACACCCCGGCGCAGCAGAGACAATTCCAGCCGGGAAGTACATTCCAAGTCTCTTGGTTCAAGCGATCGCGGCATCGGACGACTTCCGCAGGATTGACTTCACCACTTCGGCGGGGAAAACCTGCCGCTACTTTCCGGACTTATGATACTGCTTGTTAACCTTCACGCTCAGAACTGGATTCACGAATGCGTGCGGCCTTACCGCGACGTGCCCGGAGGTAATTCAGCTTGGCGCGACGCACGCGGCCGGTACGAACCCGCTCAATCTTATCAATGACGGGCGAGTGGAGGGGGAAAATTCGCTCGACACCGTGGCCGAAAGAAATCTTGCGGACCGTAAAGGTGGAGTGATTACGGGCGCGCCGTTGCCCTACGACGGTCCCCTCAAAAACCTGGATCCGTTCCTTATCACCTTCCTTGATCTTTACGTGCACTCGCACGGTATCGCCCGCGTGAAAATGCGGAATATCTTTCTTCATTTGTTCCTGTTCGATCTTTTCAAGAACACTCATTGTGACAATACTCCGTTTCGTTATTTATCCTGACTGGTTTTTGAAAAACGCTTTCAGTCGATGTCATTCCGAGCGAAGCCCTGTCCCGGACAGGACAGGGCGAAGCGAGGAATCTGCTTCTTTCACTTTACAAAACCAACGGACCCAAAGCAGGTTCCTCGAGCCCATCATAAACATCGGCCCTGAGAATGACGTGTACTGCCGTTTTTTTATCAACCTTCTAATCTGGCCCACCCCGGCCCCAACTTGAGTTTCCACGCGCCGATCATCAGTGAGGCTGCGGCAGAGCGGGCTGTAATGATGCCTGCTTCAACTCTTCCAGTACCTGCCGGTCTTCCTCGTTCAGCGGCATGCTGGCAAGCAAGTCCGGCCTCCTGCGCAAAGTCTTTTCCAGCGCGCGCCGACGCCGCCAGCGGCGAATTTCCTCGTGGTCGCCCGAAAGCAGGACCTCCGGCACGCGCATTCCCCTGAACTCCGCGGGGCGGGTGTAATGCGGCCAATCAAGTAACCGTCGGCCAGTTTGCCCGCCGGCCACGTCTTCATCGGCAAAAGAATCCTGCATAGCGGATTCTTCGTTCCCAAGCACGCCCGGAATTAATCGCGTCACACACTCCATTACGACGGCGGCAGCGATTTCCCCGCCGCTCAGCACATAGTCGCCAATGGAGAGTTCATCGGTCGCAAGAAAATCCGCGACGCGCTCGTCCATCCCTTCGTATCGCCCACAAATCAAAATAACCCGCGGATGGCGAGAGAACTCTTCCACAATCGATTGCCTCAAAAGCCGGCCCTGCGGCGACAGAAGAACTATGGGAGTATCATCGGCGACGCCATTTGACCTGATCGACTCCACAGCCAGAAAAACCGGCTCGGGCTTGAGGACCATTCCGGGTCCGCCACCGAACGGCCGGTCATCAACCGTACGGTGCCTGTCGCTCGTAAAATCGCGAAGATCGTGAATGCGGACCGTCACCTGCCCGCCAGAAAGCGCGCGCTTCAGAACGCCGTGGGAAAGGATGCTCCCAAAGAATTCCGGGAAAATGGTAACGATATCAAATTGCATTGCTTTTGGGGACTTCCCGAATCTGCTGTGTCCGGGGAATTCCTTTCCCATGCTAACGATTCAGATCCAGCAGATCCTCGGGCGGTTCAATAACTATAAGCCTGGCCTCCGTGTCGATAACTTTGCAAATGTCCTGCGCCAGCGGTACCAGAATATCCTCTGCACCGTCAAAGACGTGGAGCAGGTCGGCCCCGCCCGTGGGTTCAACATCGGTCACGACGCCCAGTCGGTGCCTGGTGCCTTCGCGGAGGATATCAACCTGGCAGCCCTTGAGCTCAAACCAGTAATACTGATGAGCTGCGAGCACAACTTTCTCTTGCTCGGGAACCAGAACGTATCGGCCTCTCAACTCTTCGGCGCCATCAATTGAATCAACGCCGGCGAACTTCAGGACAACTTTTCCTTTATGCAGCCAGGTGCGCTCAACCTTTACTTCCCAGGGAATATTCCCGGGATCATTCAGAAATGCATGCTGGAGGCCTGTGAATCGGGAGGGGAAATCGGTCAGAATTTCCGCCAACACCTCCCCTTTGCGTCCCTGCGGACGCACAATGCACGCTATGGCCACGAAGCCGCGCAGTTCGCTTTCCGCAAGGGCAAGCCTGGCTCCGCCTTGCGCTTGATTCTGCGAAGCCATACTACAATCCATATCCTGCGGTTTGCCAGAGGCGCTGGAAGCCACCCTACTCCAGTATCTCAAGGGTGAAACGCTTCTTGAGCTTCATCCCGGCAGCCCCGAGAATGGTTCGGATCGATCGGGCGGTTCTTCCCTGCTTGCCGATGACCTTTCCAAGGTCTGAGGGATGGACGCGAAGCTCGAGAACTGTGATCTGCTCTCCTTCCACCGGCCGGACAGACACCTGGTCGGGATTATCTACAAGCGCTTTAGCGATCGCCTCAATGAGATTCTTCATTTCCACTTGGTCCCTCCTGCCGAACTGCGATTTTTGCTTAGCTCTAGAAGAAAGAGTACGCGAGAAACTCAAATGGTGGACCCTGCGCCACAGTGAGGCGACACGGACGAACCCTCTGCCCCTCTTACCCAGCCTTCTTGAGCAGGCTCCGTACTGTCTCGGACGGCTGTGCGCCCTTACCCAGCCAGTAGTCCACACGGTCCCGTTTCAGGACCAACTCCACAGGATTTCGTCGGGGATTATAATGGCCGACGATTTCCACAAAGCCACCGTCACGTGCCCGGTCTCGTTCAATCACAACGACCCTATAACTCGGTTTCTTGTTAGCTCCTGTCCGAGCCAGCCTTATTCTTAACAATCGTCCTCCCTGAAATTCAAGTTTGACAAGGAGCCCGGCGACCTTGTCATCGCCAAGCCACCCATGTCACTTCCTGTAACAAAATCTTTTTGCTCACCGCCATTCCTGCCAGCGATGGCAGATTTATGCCTCGGGATTCGATCCGCCCACTCCCGCGGGCATTTTCAGGCGGCTCATCTGCTTCCCCAGCAGGCTCGTGCTCATGGACTTCATCATCTTCCGCATCTGGACATACTGTTTCAGCACCTGATTCACCTGCTGAACGGTCGTCCCGCTGCCTCGTGCAATCCGTTTCCGACGTTTTCCATTGATAATGTCGTGCCGCCGGCGCTCCTTCTCGGTCATCGAGTTAATAATCGCCTCAATCCGGATCAGCTCTTTCTCATCCACTTTCACTTTGCCAATGTTCTTCAGGACACCTACCCTCGGCAGCATCCCCAGCATCTGATCGAGCGGCCCGAGCGAACGCATCTGGACAAGCTGGTCGCGAAAATCTGCCAGCGTGAACGAGTCCGTCTGGAGTTTCTCGTGGACTTCCAGGGCCTTCTTCCGGTCAATCGCCTGTTCAGCCTTCTCGATCAGCGACAGGATATCGCCCATCCCGAGAATGCGCGAGACGATGCGGTCGGGGTAGAAAACTTCCAGAGCATCGTACTTTTCGCCGACGCCAATGAACTTGATCGGCTGGCCTGTTACATGGCGGATACTCAAGGCAGCGCCGCCACGCGCGTCGCCATCGAGTTTCGTCAGAATAACGCCCGTTGCGCCGAGCCGCTCGTGGAATTCCTGGGCGCTTTTCACTGCGTCCTGGCCGACCATTGCGTCGGCCACCAGCAAGACTTCGGTGGGGCGCAAGGCTGCGCGTAATTCCGAGACTTCCTTCATCAACGGCTCATCGATGTGCAAACGGCCCGCAGTATCAACGATCAGCACATCGTGTCCGCGGTCGGCGGCGTCCTTCCTGGCTGCCAAAGCCAGTTCAATAGGCGAGTTGATTCCATCGCCCGTGAAGCATGGAATGCCGACAGCCTGCGCGATAACCGCCAGTTGCTCCCGTGCCGCCGGACGATAAACGTCTGTGGAGACCAGCATCGGTCGCTTCTTGCGCCTGCTTAACCACAGGGCCAGCTTTCCGGAGGTCGTAGTCTTTCCGGAGCCCTGAAGCCCAACCATCAGCAAAACTGATGGATATTCTTTCGAAAAGGTCAGCAATGAAGCGTCACGACCCAGAATTTCAATAAGTTCGTCCCGCACGATTCGCACGACTTCCTGCGCAGGCGTGAACGTGGCCCCAATTTCTTCTCCCAGCGCGCGAACGCGGACCCTTTCAAGCAAGGCCTTTACCACGTTGAAATTGACGTCTGCTTCCAACAATGCCATCCGCACGTCGCGCAGCGTCTCATCAACCGCCTCCGGAGTGAGTGTTGCCCTTCCCCGGAGGTTTTTGAAAGCCTGCTGAAACTTGTCTTGAAGTGCCTCAAACATTTGTTTTGTTGCCCGTCACTGCCTCGCTAGCAGTCCCTCTCGTTCTTCGCACCTCCCCACAGCCAAGGGACACTGCAACGCACAAAATCACTTATCTTATTTTACGCTACCAGCAAGGTCAAGGAAAGCTCTAGAAATAATTTCCAGCCGTTTCGGAATCTGCATGAAGGGATGAGGTTGAGGGCCGCGGGGGAAGGTTTCAGGCAGGTCGCGTGGTGGGGGGGCGGTAGCGCCGGTCTATTTTGCAGCGGGATTTTTTCTTGGTGCGCCGACATGAGCGCGAGAGCGGCGCGAGGGCAAAGCGAGGGCGGGTGGGCCGCCTTGGAACAGCGAGAAGAGTTTTT